>RCUS01000295.1_pt1 | contig 35592 bp, 34 predicted proteins | sample 2166221 | NCBI WGS metagenome assembly RCUS01 (sample SAMN09932758, study PRJNA488358) | compost metagenome | isolation source: compost soil in cyclohexanecarboxylic | place: Germany: Experimental Botanical Garden
TGGTCTATCAGGCCACCGAGCAATACGTCAAAGGCCAGGACGTCACGCGCCTGGCCTCCATGGCCAAGCTCAAGGCCGGGCGGCTGGGCCGCGAAGTCAGTGACAGTTGCCTGCAATACTGGGGCGGCATGGGCTTCATGTGGGACAACCCGGTGGCCCGCGCCTACCGCGATGTGCGGCTGGTGTCGATTGGCGGCGGCGCCGATGAAATCATGCTGGGGATCATCTGCAAACTCATGGGCATCCTGCCGGGGAAAAAGAAATGAGCACCCTGCCGGTTTGCCAGACCGTGTTGTTGGAGCCGCACAACGGCGTGTTGCACATCACCCTCAATCGGCCGGAAAGCCGCAACGCCATGAGTTTGCAAATGGTCACCGAACTGCGCGCGGTGCTGGCGGCGGTGCACGATGACCGTGCCATTCGTGCGATCGTCATCGGTGGTGCCGGCGGACATTTCTGTGCCGGTGGCGACATTAAGGACATGGCCAATGCCCGCGCTCAGGGTTCGAGTGCGCACGGTGATTTGAACCGGGTTTTCGGTGCCCTGCTGCAAGAAGTGCAGCACGCACCGCAAGTGGTGATCACCGTGCTGCAAGGCGCAGTGCTTGGCGGTGGCTTTGGCCTGGCCTGTGTCAGCGATGTCGCCATGGCCGATCATTCAGCGCAATTCGGCCTGCCGGAAACCAGCCTCGGCCTGTTGCCGGCGCAGATCGCGCCGTTCGTAGTGCAGCGCATCGGCCTGACCCAGGCCCGACGCCTGGCGCTCACGGCGGCACGTTTCGATGGCACCCAGGCGCGGCGCATGGGGCTGGTGCATTTTGTCGAACATGACCCGCAGGCATTGGCCGAGCGTCTCGATGAAGTGCTGGCCCATGTGCTGTGTTGCGCGCCGGGGGCGAACGCGGCGACCAAGAAATTGTTGCTGGCCAGTGCTGCACAGCCGTCCGATGAATTGCTGAATCAAGCCGCCGAGTGGTTCAGTGAAGCGGTGACCGGGGCTGAGGGAGTCGAGGGCACCATGGCCTTCGTGCAAAAACGCAAACCGGGGTGGGCCTCTTGAAAACATCGCTGGCAAGCCAGCTCCCACAGGGATTGCGATAAACCTGTGGGAGCTGGCTTGCCAGCGATGAGGCCATCAAATTCACCGCAACAACGCAGGGAATAGAACATGCCCGGATTCCACAAGATCCTCATCGCCAACCGCGGTGAAATCGCCTGCCGCATCCAGCGCACCGCCCAGGCGCTGGGCTATCGCACCGTCGCCGTGTTCAGCGACGCCGATGCCGATGCACTGCATGTGCAGATGGCCGACGAAGCCGTGCGTATCGGCGCGGCCCCGGTGCAACAGTCTTACCTGAATATCCCGGCGATCATCGATGCGGCCCGGCGTACCGGCGCGGATGCGATCCATCCGGGCTACGGTTTTCTCTCGGAAAACGCCGGGTTCGCCCTCGCCTGCCAACAGGCCGGCATAACCTTCATCGGCCCCAGCCCGGAAGCCATCGAACTGATGGGCAGCAAACGCCTGTCGAAAATTGCCATGCTCGAAGCGGGCGTGCCGTGCATCAAAGGCTATCAAGGCGCCGAACAGGATGACGCGACCTTGAGCCGCGAAGCCGAACGCATTGGCTACCCATTGATGATCAAGGCCAGCGCCGGCGGTGGCGGGCGCGGCATGCGCCTTGTACACGATGCCAGCCATTTGCTTGAGCAAATCCGCACCGCACGCTCCGAAGCCCTGCACGGTTTTGGCAGTGATGAACTGATCCTCGAACAGGCATTGATCGATCCACGGCATGTCGAGGTTCAGTTGTTCGGCGACCAGCACGGCAACCTGATCTACCTCGGCGAACGCGATTGCTCGATCCAGCGCCGCCACCAAAAAGTCATCGAAGAAGCGCCCTGCCCGGTGATGACTTCCGAGTTGCGCCAGGCCATGGGCGAAGCGGCGCTCAAGGCCGGGCGTGCGGTGAATTATGTGGGTGCGGGCACTGTGGAATTCCTGCTGGATACACACGGGCAGTTTTACTTCCTGGAGATGAACACCCGCTTGCAAGTGGAACACCCGGTCACCGAACTGATCACCGGCCTGGACCTGGTGGCCTGGCAACTGAACATCGCCGAAGGGCAACCGCTGCCGCTGCGTCAGGAGCAGGTGCAGCTCACCGGTCACGCCATGGAAGTGCGCGTGTACGCCGAAGATCCGGCACAGGGTTTTCTACCGCAAACCGGACACATCTCAGCCTGGGAGCCAGCGCTGAAAGGTGGCGTGCGCATCGACCACGGCTTGATCGAAGGTCAGCACGTCAGCCCCTTCTACGACCCGATGCTCGGCAAGATCATCGCTCACGGCGCCACCCGCGAAGAGGCCCGGCGCAAGCTGCTGCGGGCGGTGCAGGACAGCGAGTTGCTGGGGGTGCAAAGCAATCAGCGCCTGCTCGCCAGCCTGCTGCAACATCCACAATTCATCAGCGGCGAATTCAGCACTGGATTCATCGCGCAGCATTTCGCCGATCATACGTGTCTGCACCTTCATGTGCCCAGCGCTGAAGAACTGGCTATTGCTGCCGCCCTGCTCTATCAGGCCTCGGCTAAGGCGCACCGCGGCTCGCTGGCCGGCTGGCGCAACAACGCCAGTGTGCCGTTGAGTTATTGCCTCGGCCTGGAGGAACAGGAGTGGTCGGTGGCGTTGAACGCGGTGCCGGGCGAGGCCTATCGGGTTCAAGCCGTCGGCCGCGAGCTGGAGCTGCGCGTGATCGAGTGCGACGGGCGCAGGGCCACCCTGGAAATCGATGGCATCCGCCAACGACATGCCTATCGATTGGAGGCCGGGCGGCTGTGCCTGTTTACCCGACCGGGCAGCCTGCGACTGGAGGACCGGACCCAGGCTTTGGTCAACATTCAGTCCAGTGTCAGCAGCGGTACCCTCAAGGCGCCGATGGATGGTGCGATTGTCGACGTGCTGGTCAGTGAGGGAAGCACTGTCAGCAAAGGCCAGTTGCTGGTGGTGCTGGAGGCCATGAAAATGGAGCATCCGCTCAAGTCGGGCATCGACGGCGTACTCAAGCGCTTGCAGGTGCAGGTCGGTGATCAGGTAAAGAATCGTCAGATTTTGTTGGAGGTTGAATAAGCCGCTAGGCGGATCCGCCGGGTTTGGCTACGCTCAGACCTATCAGGACGCGGATACCAGGAAACCTGCGATGCCTCATTGGCTGGTCATTGATCTGGAAGCCACCACCGATGAGGGTGGTTGGCCGATAACGGAAATGGAAATCATCGAAATCGGCGCCACCCTGGTGGACCGCAAAGGGCGCGAAGTGGACCACTTCCAACGCTTCGTCCGGCCGTTGCGCAGGCCATTGCTGACTCCGTTTTGCCGGGAGCTGACGCACATCACCCAAGCCAACATCGATAACGCCCAACCCCTTGGCGAAGTCTGGCCGGTATTCGAGCGCTGGATTGGCCAACATCACGGCCGCCTTGAAGGCTGGGCCAGTTGGGGCGATTACGATCGCAAACAGTTGCTCCAGGAATGGCAGCGCCTGCAACTCGACAGCGTCCTCAGTCGGGTCCAGCACATTAATCTCAAACAACGCTTCGCCAAGGCCCGGCGACTGGAGCGCCCGCTGGGGCTCAATGGCGCCCTGCAACTGGCCGGTTTGCAGTTCACCGGCCAGCAACACCGGGCGCTGGAAGATGCGCGCAATACCGCACGGCTGCTACCGCTGGTTCTGCCGCTTTAGACAGGTGACGCCAACAAAGGCCTTGTGCATACTGGCCGGCCCTTTTTAGCCCTTTTCGAGGAATCGCCCATGTTTAAAGTCAACGAGTACTTCGACGGCACCGTCAAGTCGATCGCCTTTGGCACCGCTGAAGGTCCGGCGACCATCGGCGTCATGGCACCGGGCGAATACGAATTCGGCACCGCCCAGCGCGAAATCATGCACGTTGTGTCCGGCGCCCTGACCGTCAAGCTGCCGGACAGCACTGACTGGGAAACCTTCGCCGCCGGCAGCCAGTTCAACGTGCCTGCCAACAGCAAATTCCAGCTGAAAGTGGCCGTCGAGACTGCTTACCTGTGCGAATACCGCGGCTAAAACCCTGGGTTTTCACAGCGCAAAAAAATGCCCGTGTCCTTGGACACGGGCATTTTTCATTGTGCGGGGCAGTTATTCGAGGATTTCTACCGGCATCCCCACTTCCAACCGGCCGTTGCTGTCATTGACCAGGTTCTGGCCGAACATCGCGCCGTCCTCAGTGGAGCGGTGCTTCTGCAAGCTGGCAAAAGGTTCGCGATCGTGGCTACGTTCACCGGTTTGCGGGTCGATCGTCGTCAAAATACAGCGCGAACACGACTTGACCACTCGGAACTCGACATCGCCGATGCGTATGCGTTTCCAGCCATCCTCGGCGTAGGCTTCGCTGCCTTCGATCACCAGGTTGGGTCGAAAGCGCAGCATTTCCATTGGCCGACCGACTTTCTGTGAAATATCCTCGAGTGAAGCCTGGCCGATCAGTAACAACGGGAAGCCATCGGCGAAGGCAACCTGATCATCATCCTTGCCGAAGCCCGACTGTGTGATCCGCGCGCGGTCCAGCGGCACTTGCACCAGACGCGTGGGTTTACCGATGAACTCACTGACCCAGGCGCCCGCCGCATCGCCGGCATCCGGCACACGCAGAGTGTCGCGCCAGATGGTCACGCCGCGCAGTTCGGCGTCGCTGCCGGGTAATGCAATATCGATTGGCGAATGACCTGGCGCGCTGAGCGTCAGGCCGCCCTCGGCATTCCACAACGCCGACAACTGGCTCATCTGCGCCACCGCGCGCTGGGTCAGGAAACGCCCGCTGGCCTCGTCCACCAGCATCCAGCGTCGATCACCGTCCAGCCCCAGCTTGTCGAGACCGACTTGTTGCAGGACCTCGCCCTTGCCGGATTTCAACGGATAACGATAAAGCGCGCTCAGACGCAGCATGACCAGCTCCCTGTGGGCAAAAACGTCACCCTATACGAGCTTGATCGGCGAATCAAAGAGCAAAGACACTTGTAGGAGCGAGCCTGATCGCGAAGAACGTCCGGATAACGTTAAGTCAGACAGCACGCGTTATCGTTGACGTCCATCGCGAGCAGGCTCGCTCCTACAGGGATAGATCAGGCTGGAACCGCATCGAGCATCAGGCGCTGGCGCACCACGTCGACGAGTTTGTCCGGCTGGAATTTGGAGAGGAAGTTGTCGCAGCCGACCTTCTTGACCATCGAATCGTTGAAGCTGCCGGACAGCGACGTGTGCAGCACCACATACAAGCCACGCAGGCGCGGATCGTTGCGGATTTCGGTGGTCAGGCGATAGCCATCCATCTCCGGCATTTCCGCGTCGGTGAAGACCATCAGCAGTTTGTCGGTCATGTTCACGCCCGTGTCGGCCCAGGCCTTGAGCATGTTCAAGGCCTTCAAACCATCGCTGGCGATGTGCATCTTCACGCCCAACTGACCCAGGGTATCGCGCAATTGCGCCAGGGCCACGTTGGAGTCATCCACCAGCAGCACTTCACGGCCACGGGCGCGTTCCAGTACCGGATCGTCGAGTTTGTCGCGGGATACCTTGGCGTTATATGGGACGATCTCGGCCAGGACTTTTTCCACGTCGATGATTTCCACCAACTGATCGTCGACCTTGCTGATGGCGGTCAGGTAGTGCTGGCGACCGGCGCTAGCCGGCGGCGGCAGAATCGCTTCCCAGTTCATGTTGACGATACGGTCGACGCCACCGACCAGGAAGGCCTGCACGGAACGGTTGTACTCGGTGACGATAATCGTACTGTTCGGGCCCGGCACCAGCGGACGCATACCGATGGCCTGGGACAGGTCGATCACCGGCAGGGTCTGGCCACGCAGGTTGACCACGCCGCACACAAACGGATGACGCTGCGGCATCAGGGTCAACTTCGGCAATTGCAGCACTTCCTGCACTTTAAATACGTTGATCGCGAACAATTGCCGTCCAGCGAGACGGAACATGAGAATTTCCAGGCGATTCTCACCCACCAGTTGCGTACGTTGGTCTACCGTATCGAGAATGCCAGCCATCAATGACTCCTGGGCTTGTACTGATGAATTCACTAGATAGAGGGTTATCGGCTGGTTTTGCCAGACCTTGACCCCCTCTAAAATGCCACGCTCAAACATTGATGTCACATTAACATCATGCTTTACTGGCGTTGTGATTTCATCTGCTACAGTCTCTGCGTCGCGACCATAGTTTGCGCAATAGGTTCCGCTGCGTAAGGGATTCCCCTAGTAACAATCAGGCACAACCTGATATTCGCAATATCCAATAGCCATTAATGTGACGCCATTCTCATTGCATGAATGGAGTCAGGCTTTTGTGTGCGATCGCAGGTCAGTGGCCATCCACCCCCTCAACAAGTAGTTCCCCCTCCTGTATCCAGGCTGGCCGGAACGCGATCTCACGACGAAACGGTTACGTCGGGACGCCTGTCGTCCTCGTCGACACACACGACATCCCCTCATTAGTCATGACGTTGTGGAGATAAGCATGCCAAACAATCGTACAGAGTGGGCAAAGCGGGTCCCGGAGTTTCTCGTCGAAGCCGAATTGCTCTTGGCGAAAACCGAGGAATGCCTCAGCCATTTGCAACTGATCAGCAATGACAAGGACGCCATCGACTGCATGCTCAGTACTCTCCTGAGACTGGCCAGCAAGGCGGATGCCCTTGCGCTGGCAGCCGTTTCGGAGTTCTCGCTGCACATTCATGGCCTGCTCAACCACGCGCAGAATCACATGGACCTGCACGACCAGGCCCTGGGTGCGCTGAAAGATTGCCTGACTTTGATCGCCTGGCAACTTGAACTGATCGACCAGAACACCGGCCAGCTGAGCCTGGATGAAAGTGAACAGACCATACTGATCGAAGCCTTTGCCTTCCAGGTCGGCCAAACTCAGTATCAACTCCCGGTTAATTCCAAACCGTTCACACTCGTTCCCTATATGGAGCGGCAGGCTTAATCCACATTCTACGGGTCACGATTGCGCGACATATTGAGCACGCGCATGTCGCAATTGAACTCCGCATATCAATTAACGACAACCGCGAATAAACAACCTATTCCTTTCGGCATTTGATTGCTTGTCTTGACCAGGGTTTTTCCTGGTATTAAAAGACAAGAACCAAGGGAAACCGACATCTCTCCCACGACAAAAACCACACTTTTTCCAATGTGGAAATAACGTCCAGAATGCCTTGCATCCTGACTCCCGGGACATATATCGCATGCGCGACCAACGGTATCTTAAGTGGTATTATGCCGCCCATTAGTTGGCGTCAATTAATGGCAATTTGATTGCCACGGCCACAGTCGTTCAAGTTCCAGACTGAATTTCTTATACAGAAATTGTGCAGTGTTGAAGTCGATGTACAACATTACAAAACAGAGACCCGTCAGCCAGCATGACCGGTCTGCCCGCAGCGAACCTCCATTGGCTCCATCCGCTATGTACGCCAGCCTCAAGTCAATCGCCACGTGGCCACCGTCCCGAGAAAATGCGCGACGGTTCACGCTTTTGTTATGTGCCTGCTCTACGCTCGGCTGCCTGCTGGTCTATAGCCTTTCCACTCAACTGCCACTGGCTCTGCTGGCGATCAATATCGCGGCCTTGAGCTGTGTCTGGGTGCAATATCGGCTGTCGCGCAAGTCAATCAAGTTTCAACCCCAGGAGCTGGCCGATCGCTTGCTCGAAGTCCAGGAAAACGAACGTCACCGCCTCAGCCGGGAACTGCATGACGACATCGGCCAGTTGCTGACCGCTGCCAAACTTCAGAGTGACTGGCTCAAACGCCGAATGCCGGAAGAACTCCAGGGGCAATGCTCGGTACTGTGTGACACCCTGGAGGAAACCCTCGCCAAAGTCCGCGACGTGTCGGCCATCCTCAATCCGCGGCAATTGACCAGCCTCGGACTGGAAGCCAGTCTGCGTGCGCATTTGCTCAAGACGCTGGCCAATACTTCCGTGCATTGGAGCCTGGACTGCCATCAACGCCTGACCGGGATTCCGGAAGAAATGGCCGTTGCGGCGTTTCGCATTACCCAAGAGGCGGTCACCAATATTCTCAGGCATGCCGAAGCGAAGAATCTGCTGGTCTGCCTGCAACGGTTGCCCCAGGGTCTGACATTATCGATTAGTGACGACGGTCAGGGTTTCGCGCCAGCCACGGACCCGGGTCGAGAGGGACAACGGGGAATGGCCGGGATGTCGGAGCGGATCGCTCAACTGGGCGGCACATTGACGGTTACCAGTGAACCGGGCAAAGGTACTCAAATCGAAGCTCTCTTCCCCTGGGCGCCTCGCGCGCTCGAACGGGCCAGTACGAATAAGGTTATGCATTGACTTGTAACTTACTTCTGGTGGATGACCACTCGCTGATCAGGGCTGGCGTGCGCGCCCTGGTGCTGGATATTCCTGGCTACGCGGTCATCGGCGAGGCCAATGACGGCTCGCAGTTGCTCGCCATGGTCGAGCGCCTGTCCCCAGACATAGTGCTGCTGGATATTTCCATGAAGCAGACCGGTGGCCTTGAAGCTCTACAGCAACTCAAACGGGTCCGCCCGCAGAGCAAGGTCCTCATCCTGTCGATGCATACCGACCCGGCACTCATCATGCAGGCGCTCGAATCCGGGGCTCATGGCTATTTGCTCAAGGACACCACCGCCACTGAACTGGAACATGCGCTGGAAGCCTTGCGTAATAACGAACGCTACCTGAGCCCTGCCATTGCCCATACGGTCATCACCCAGGCGCTGACCCGGACCCAGAAAAACCCCGACCCCGCAGACTCGCACAACCTGACGGCCCGCCAGCTGGAAATCCTGCGCTTGATCGTTCGCGGAAAATCCACCCGGGAAATCGCCAACGGCCTGGGCTTGAGCGTCAAGACGGTCGAAACCCATCGCTCGCAGATCATGAAGCGCCTGCAAATCTACGATGTTGCAGGCCTGGTGTTGTTCGCCGTGCGCGAGCAGATCATCAGTCTGGACGACTGACAGTTCCTGTCGCACTCAACAGCGGCGAGCCTTCGGGCAAATGCACCAGCAGTGCCGCCGGCCGCGCCGAGAACCGCAGGTTGTCACCCTCGAGCGGTTCACCATCGAGGTTGATATAGAGGCCCTCGGAAGCCTTGATCTCGACCCATGGCAGTCGAGCCCGCACGAACATGTTGTCGATACCGAAACCATCGGCCAACAGGTTTTTCAGGGTGCCGACCACTTCCTGCGGCGCGGGCAAAATGCTGATATCGAGCAAACCGTCGTCCGCCAGTGCCTGCGGGCATAACACATGGCCGCCACCCGCCTGCCGACCATTACCGATGCCCAGGGCCAGCAGATCTCCACTCCAGTGAAAATCCGGCCCCTGCAACTCGCCATACGCCGCATGCAGTTCGCTGAAGCGTGACAAACCGGTGAACAGATACGCTGCACCGCCAAGCACCTTTTTCAACTCCTCGGAGGTATTGGCCGTGACCTGACTGCCAAAACCGCCCGTGGCCATGTTCAGGAAAACCTGCCCGCCGACCTCCCCCAAATCAATCGGACTCGGCACAACATCCAGAAGATCCAGTGCTTGAGCAGGCTCCAGTGGAACGCCCGCGGCACGTGCGAAATCGTTGGCGGTTCCCAAGGGCATCAGCACCAGGCTGGCTCCCGTGGAATGCGCCGCCATAGCCTCGGCAATATCTCGCAATGTACCGTCACCACCACCGGCGACGATCTGTCTGTAACCTGCCGCCAACGCTTCTTCTACCAGCCGCTGTGCGTCGCCGGCCTCCCAGGTCAGCCGGACAGCCAGTTCCCATCCCTGTGCGCGCTTGCTTTCGACGGCGGCACGGACCTCTTCGTTGAGCGCCTGCTTGCCATGCAGAATCAACAGCGCCTTGCACTCGCTCATGGTTTATCACTCCCGGTATTGAATGGCGTACGGGAGATGTTGACCTCGTCGCACCCGCAAAAAGTCGCAAGAAGTTGAATTATTTCCGGCTGGGCAGCCTTGACTACTACATGGAGCGATTTTTCTTACAAAACGTGAGGAATCGGCTCAATTGACCAATAAGGGGGATTGGTACACTTTGGCACTTGGGTTTTTCAGTGATAAGCAAACACAAGGATGTGCCATGCAAAGCCATGATCTCAGGTTACCGGTGACTCCGGTCGTGCCGCTCGCAGAGAAGCGGACCAATCATCAAGCCGAATTCAGAAACAGCGCAAAAACCAAAGGAGAAGTCGATATGGAACCTCGCGTCATTGAGCTGGAAACACACCTCAAATACATCCGCAGGGACATGGAAGAAGTAAGAACCGACGTCAAATCCATCAAACACAGGCTCGCCTATTCCGCTGGCGGAACGGCCGTCGTGCTCGGGCTTCTAGGCTGGATTGCCAATAGCCGTTTCGACCAGCTCGTAACGCTGCTCCTGGCTCATTGATCCGTCATCTCGCCAAACCCGGTTGGATCAACCGGGCCTGCGTGACAAGCCAGCTAAAAAGGTCAGTCCAGCACTTCACTCAGCGGAATGAAGTAAACGCCGTCACCTGCAACCAGTGTGCGATTTTCCAGCACTTCAACCAGCCCATCGGCCCACGCGGCACTGCGCAACACACCGGAACTCTGGTTTTTGTAGATGATGGCCTGGCCATTTTCCAGTCGACCGCGCAAGTATTCACGTCGATTGCCGGCGATGGGCCAGTCAAATCCTGCCGGCACCTGTACCTTCAGCGGCTCCACCTGTTTGACGCCCTGACGACGCAAAATATAAGGCCTGGCCAACAGGGCGAAGGTCACTAGAGTCGATGCCGGATTACCGGGTAAGCCAATCACCGGTACCCCACGAAAATGTCCAAATGTCAGGGGCTTGCCGGGTTTGATGGCGAGCTTCCACAAACTCAGCTCCCCTTCCTCCCGCAAGGCAATACCGAGAAAGTCAGCCTCGCCCACCGATACACCACCGGTAGAGAGAATCAGATCGACATTCTGCAAGTCACCCAGTCGTGCTCGCGTGGTTTCCAGATTATCCGGAAGAATCCCGGCGTCGATCACTTCACAACCCAACCGCTGCAACCAACTGCAGAGCAAAACGCGGTTGCTGTTATAGATCTGTCCTGGCCCAAGCGGCTGACCTGGCTCAATCAACTCATCCCCGGTGGACAGAACCGCAACGCGCACCTTGCGAATCACCTCCAGTTCGGCACACCCAAGCGAGGCAGCCAGACCTTGTTCAATCGGCCCCAAACGGGTTCCGGCCGGCAAGATCAGTTCACCGACCGTGGTTTCCTGGCCTTGTGGACGAATGTTCTGCCCAAGGCTCAAGGGCTCGGTGAAACGTACGCGTTCATCCGCCTGCACTTCGGCGTTTTCCTGCATCTCGACACAATCGGCCCCGGCGGGAACAGGCGCACCCGTGAAGATTCGAGCACACGTACCCGGCTTCAAAGGTTCAGGTGCCTGCCCGGCAAAGATCTTCTGGCTGACGACCAATGGCTCTGCGGTCCAGTCAGCCATGCGCAAGGCATAACCGTCCATGGCGCTGTTCGGCCAGGGTGGCAAATCGAGGGTCGACACCAGATCATCGGCCAGGACACGCCCCTCGACGCGCGCCAGCGGCAGGCGCTCACGTTCGACAATCCTTGAGCTATCAGCCATTTCCAGCAAACGTGCCAGCGCCACCTCGACCGGCATCAGGCTCCCGGACTTGCCTGGCTTACCCGCGGGATTCACAGGGAGCCGCCTGTTTCAGATGAGTCACGAAATTGCAGGGGCGATGCCGCGAATCCAATTGCTCGCCAAGAATGCCGTCCCACCCGGTGCGTACGGCATTGGTCGAGCCCGGCAAACAGCAAACCAGCGTGCCGTTGGCCAAACCTGCCAAGGCGCGCGATTGCACGGTCGAGGTGCCAATGTCCGCTACCGAGATCTGCCGGAACAGCTCACCAAAACCATCGACTTGCTTGTCGAGCAGACAACTCACGGCTTCCGGCGTGCTATCGCGTCCGGTGAAACCGGTGCCGCCAGTGATCAGCACCACCTGTACGACATCGTCGGCAATCCAGTTGGCGACTTGCGCGCGAATTTTGTAGAGGTCATCTTTGAGCAACACCCGGGCTGCCAGGTAATGACCGGCGGCGCTCAGGCGGTCGACAAAGAGCTGGCCCGAGGTGTCGGTTTCCAGCGTGCGGGTATCGCTGACAGTCAGCACTGCAATGTTCAGCGGTGCGAAAGGTACATCAGCCTTGGCTTTCATAGGCTCGTCCAGTTGTAGGAGAAACAGCCCGGTGTTATATCACAGCGCTCCGTTTTTTCGCCGCCCCCATGGAGGCTTGCCATGACCACGAATTCACAATTGCCACCCTGCTCCATTCTGCTCCTGGCGGGCGGCCGCGGCCAACGTATGGGTGGGCGGGATAAAGGGTTGCTGGACTGGCACGGCGAACCGCTGATTGTGCATCTGCATCGCAAGACCCGCCCGCTGACCGATGACCTGATCATCTCCTGCAATCGTAACCCTGAGAAGTACGCCCCCTACGCCGACCAGTTGGTCCACGATGATGAAGGTGACTTCCCCGGGCCGCTGGCCGGTATTCGCGCAGGCCTGAAAGCTGCTCGCCATACCCATCTGCTGGTCATGCCCTGTGACGTTCCGGGCATTGATGCGGCGCTGATCGACAATATGCGCGAGGCCGCCAACCTGCATCCGGACAAGCCGCTGATGGTGCGGCATGATCACCACTGGGAGCCGTTGTTGTGTGTGATTCCCGTGCTACACAGGGCAGCATTCGAAAATGCCTGGAACGAGGGTGAGCGCAGCCCTGGCCGGTTGATGCGCAATCTCGGCGCGACCGCGCTGCAATGCCCCGACAACGACCCTCGGCTGGCAAATCTCAACACGCCGGAACTTTTAAGCGGTCATGACACTGTGTCAGACTGATATCGATCAGGAACTTGCGCGGACGCTGCACGTCTCAAGTTCAGCAACCACAGAATTCTTATTCGGAGACACAACTCATGACTCAACGGACCCTCGCCACTTTCATGCTCGCACTCGGCCTCGCCACCCTCGCCGGTTGCGCATCGCCTACAGTGATCACCTTGAATGACGGTCGCGAAATCCAGGCCGTCGACACGCCAAACTATGACAAGGATTCGGGCTTCTACGAATTCGAACAACTGGATGGCAAACAAACCCGCATCAACAAGGATCAGGTTCGTACCGTTAAAGAGTTGTAATCTTCGCGGCGACACCGGATACAAAAATGCCCCGACTTGTCGGGGCATTTGCTTTTCTGACACCGCAGCTTACGGGTTAGGTTCTTTCGCAAGCTTGTCCACCCGGGTCAATGCCTGGGTGGCTTCGGTGATGCATTTTTTGTCGTCGTTCGCTGCGTTGGCCGCTTCCGCGCTGGCCTGCATCCGTTTGACTTCCATGGTGGTGTTTTCGGACGTGGCCGGCAGGGTAGTAACCTTGTCCCTTAGCTCCTGGAGCTTGATCGTACAAAGGTCATGGTCTGCAGCAAACACGGGATTGGCCAACATTGCAGCGCAAATGAACATTCCAGCGAAAACGGTACGTTTCATGGGTATCTCCTTGCTTGGAAGGACTCGGAGCCGCCGAATGATCTGGCTGGCCTGCCGAGGACTTTGAACGCCACGTTCGTGGGGCCTGTTCAAATGACTACTAACCTGACCACAAATTCGATTTTTTCTAACAATGCGCTCGCGCAGACAACCACGCTCTTGATCACCACTGTAGGCTGATCGTGCTCTCGAACTCTCTTTCCTGCCCCGTGACGGGGTCCACGAACTTTAGCCCTTGCGCCAGCAACTTCAATGGATTGGCGTAATCATCTTCCACATCCTTGAGCACCCGAGGATAAAACGGGTCGTTGCAAATGCTCGCGCCCAACGCTGTCATGTGCACCCGCAACTGATGTTTCTTGCCCGTCACCGGGTAAAGGCCATAACGCCAGAGATCGCCGTTCCTCTCCCTGACCTCGACAGCCGTTTCGGTGTTGCTGGCGCCCGGCCCTTCCTGCATACGGAAGAAAGGTTCACCGTCAATGAGTCGACTTTTATGAACTAATGGAAACGAGAGCTCCGGCAATGCTCGTGCAATGGCCTCGTAGCGTTTTTCGATCTGCCGTGTAGGAAACAACGACTGGTACGCCGAACGGCTTTGAGGATTGGCGGAAAACAGCACCAGCCCCGCAGTATGCCGATCAATGCGGTGCAAGGGCACCAGATGCGGATTATCCAGGCGACGGATCAGCCGCCTCAGCAGGGTCTGTTCAACGTACTCACCCGCCGGCGTCACCGGCAGAAAATGCGGTTTGTCCGCCACCACCAGATGCTCGTCCGCGTACAGGATCGACTCCACCACCGGGATCGGCTTTTCGTCCGGCACTTCCCGAAAGTAGTGAATGCGCAGCCCTTCCTTGTAAGGCAGATCGAGGGCGATTGGCGCCCCTTGCCCATCAAGCACGCGGCCACGCGCGATTCTGTCCAGCCATTGTTCACGGCCAATGGCGCTGAAGTGCTCGCACAGGCAATCGAGTACGGTCTGCCACGAACCAGGCGGCAAGTAGAGTGTGCTGGCCTGGCTATGTGCGGCAGAAAAAGGTGAAGTGGACATACGAAAGCTCTAACCCTCAATGCAGAGCGGCATTATCCAACAGCGAGGGGAACGAACCTAGCGGAGAATCCTCAGGCTGGTATCTGTTTGCGCGCCGCCGCCTCGGTGTACTCCTTGAGCCAGCGCAGCACATCGACCGCCTCCCAGCGCCCCGGGTCATACAACGCGTACAACAACCCCTGGTAGCCCACGACATCCAGTTGCCGGTGATAGCCTGCACGCTGAAACAAAGCTTCGATTTCAGCGAAACAGGTATTGAAATGCAGTTTGTTGAAAGGCGTTTTGCCTTCGGTAACCAGACCGTCCAGACGCAACTCGAGGACAGCCTCGCGTACCACGTCAACCGACATTCGGTTCACGCTGCTCTTCAATTGTTCGACGTTGACCACGATTCATCCCTCTCACGCCCGGACTTGCCTGCCCATCCTCTGAAAACCGGATGACAGCGCAGCAATCCGAATAACTGTATACGCATACAGTATCCGAATCACTACGGATAAGCCAAGGGGATCAACCGTAAAGTTCGACAAACGGGAATGCCGTCATCGCAAAAGACTAACTTAGGAACGCCACCACTTCATCGGCGCCGAACGGCCAGCCCAGCTCAGCGCCGGTATCAACCCGTCGCAGCACCGGAATGCGCAGGCTGTAAGCCTCGAACCAGGTTTCGTCATCAGCGATGTCCACCAACTCCACCAGCAGACCCCGCTCGACAAACTCCATCAGCATGGCTTCGGCCACTTCACAGAGGTGGCACCCAAGGGTGCCGAACAGCTGACATTCAGGAAGCATGAGCGCTCAACCGAAAAATTTGAGTGACTATTCTAGGCCCACCCTAAAAAACCGTCGAGCCATTGAATCCTCTGACATGGAACCCATACCGACAAGGGAATGCCGAAAAACCCTGACGCACATCAGTCGCCTTCGAGACGATTTTGACCATGCTTGCGCGCTGTTTACCTCTACGCTGGAAAGGCCGAATCCATTCGCGGAGTCCTTGTGTTCGCCAACCTGTTGATCATTCTCGCCTCCTCCCTGGTGGTCATCGCACTGTTCCAGCGCCTGCGGCTGCCACCGGTATTGGGCTACCTATGCGTGGGGCTGATGGTCGGGCCGACGGCCTTCAATTGGGTCAATGAAAGCGAAGAGCTACCGGACCTTGCCGAGTTGGGAGTGGTATTCCTGCTGTTCTCTCTGGGATTGGAGTTTTCCCTGTCAAAAATGCTCGCGCTGCGCCAGGTGGTATTTGGCCTTGGCAGCTTGCAGGTGCTGAGCTGTGCGATCCTGCTGGGCGGCTTGCTGATATTGCTCGGAATGCCCATCGTGCCTGCGTTGCTGCTCGGCGCCGGGCTGTCGCTGTCGTCCACCGCAATTGTCAGCAAGGAACTGGGTAGTCTCGGTGAGATATTCAGCACTCATGGTCAGAATGCGATCGCCGTACTGCTGTTCCAGGACGTTGTAGCGGTACTGTTATTGACTCTGGTGCCGGTGTTTGCCGGCAACAGCGATCAGGTTTGGTATTGGGCACTGCCACTGACGCTGGGTAAAACAGCGGCCCTGTTTTTTGGTCTGCTCCTGGCCAGTCGCTGGCTTCTGCCGAGACTGTTTCATGAAGTGGCGGCTGCGCGCTCGGCCGAACTGTTCGTGTTGCTGGCATTGGTCATCGTACTGATGACGGCGTCCCTGACGCATATGCTCGGCCTTTCCCCGGCCTTGGGTGCTTTCCTGGCCGGCATGTTGTTGGGAGAAAGTCACTATCGGCATCAGATCGAGGCCGATTTACGCCCCTTTCGCGACATCCTGCTCGGGGTGTTTTTTGTCAGCATCGGCATGTTGATCGACCTGCGGCTGTTTACCAACCACGGCTTGCTGATTTTCGCGCTGACTTTGGGATTGCTGCTGATCAAGGGCAGCGTGGTCGCGCTTCTGGTCAAACGAAGCGGCAGCGACAGCGAAACGGCGTGGCGCAGCGGCCTGGCACTGGCTCAGGGTGGCGAGTTCTGTTTCGCATTGATGGCGCAGATGCAGCAAAACAGCCTGCTGCCCGCCGACCTTGGCGGCCTGCTGCTCGCAGCGACCTTCTGCTCGATGCTGGCCACGCCGTTACTGCTGCGCGCCGCGCCGCACATCGCAATGCGCTTGCATCACAATCCCAACGAAGAAGCGAAGCTCGAGGAAATCAGTGCCCTCAACGCCGGCCTGCGCAACCATGTGGTGATTTGCGGCTACGGTCGCGTCGGCCAGTCCATCGGCCGTTTCCTCAGTCATGAACATCAACTTTACATCGCCCTCGATAACGATCCGGTGCGGGTTCAGGAAGCGGCCGTCAGCGAAACCTGCGTGCATTACGGCGACTCACGCCGCGGCGAACTGTTGGCCGCCGTAGGGCTGGAACGTGCAAGGCTGCTGGTGATCGCCGTCGACAAGACCGACATCGCGCTGCTGATCCTCAAGGAAGCACGCCGACTCAACGCGAGCGTGCCGATTCTGGTGCGTACCCGCGATGACAGTCAGCTGGCCGAACTGAAGGCTGCCGGCGCCAGCGAAGTGGTGCCGGAATTGCTGGAATCCAGTTTGATGCTGGCCTCCCATGCGCTGATCCTGCTGGGTATGCCCCATCAGCAAGTGCAGGACCGGGTCGACCTCGTCCGGCATGATCGCTACCGCTTGCTCCACGATTTCTATCCCGGCGCTGAAGACGATGAAACCTGACTCAATCCTGGCTGACAGCACCGATCTTGTGCACCGACAAATCCGCGCCGTAATACTCTTCTTCCTGGCTAAGACGCAGACCATGGAACGCCTTGATCGCGCCATACACCGCGAAGCCTCCGGCCAAAGCAACGACCACACCCAGTGCCGTGCCGATCAACTGGCTGATCAGACTCACGCCACCCAGCCCGCCCAATGCGCTCTGGCCAAAGATGCCGCAGGCAATCCCGCCCCACACACCACACAAGCCATGCAACGGCCACACGCCCAGCACATCATCGATATGCCATTTGCCTTGCGCGGCGGTAAAGCACCAGACAAACAATGCCCCGGCGATGGCACCGGTCACCAACGCCCCCACCGGATGCATCAGATCGGAACCAGCGCAGATGGCGACAAGACCGGCCAGCGGTCCGTTGTGCAGAAACCCGGGGTCATTGCGCCCGACAATCAGGGCGGCCATGGTACCGCCGACCATGGCCATCAGCGAGTTCACCGCCACCAGCCCGCTGACGCCTTGCAGGGTTTGCGCGCTCATCACGTTGAAACCGAACCAGCCGACGATCAGGATCCACGATCCCAACGCCAGAAACGGAATGCTCGACGGCGCGAAGGCCACCAGGCGTCCTTCGCGGTATCGACCATTGCGCGGTCCCAGCAGCAGCACCGCTGCGAGCGCCAGCCAGCCGCCCATGGCGTGGACCACCACGGACCCGGCAAAATCATGGAAGCTGGCACCACAGCTTTTCAGCAACCAGGCTTGCAAACCGAAGTTGCCGTTCCAGATCATGCCTTCGAAGAACGGATAGATGAACGCCACGATCAGTGCTGTCGCGCACAGTTGCGGCACGAATCGCGCACGCTCGGCGATGCCTCCGGAAATGATCGCCGGGATCGCCGCCGCAAAGGTCAGCAGGAAGAAAAACTTCACCAGCCCGTAACCGTGATCGGCGTTGATCACCGCCGCCGGTTGCATGAAGGTCACCCCGTAGGAAATCCAATAGCCTATAAAGAAGTAAGCCAGCGTCGAAACGGCAAAGTCGCTGAGGATCTTCGACAGCGCGTTGACCTGGTTTTTTTGCCGGACCGTACCCACTTCAAGAAAGGCGAAACCGGCGTGCATGGCCAGTACCATGACCGCACCGATCAGAATGAACAACGTGTTGGAACTATGGACCAGGCTGTCCACAGCGCTTTGCAGATTTTCCATGGATTAGGCAGACCTTAAGGCGGTAAAAAAGCACCAAAGCAGTTCGCGCGGGCAATCCATGCACCAAGTTGTGACGCAACGAATCCGTTCCGTCACTCCCGATGAACCGCTTTGGCGCACAGGGTTCGTCAAGGCCAATCACGACCGAGACATTGGCTCGTGTTTTGATTGTTTGAGTTATGGTTTCAAGCAAATCATGCCCAGCAACAGCGCATGGCGCAGGCTGACGCACCACGACACAGCAAATGTTGTACCAGTCATTTGTACTGAACCTTCGCACAAGGCTCATACTCGAACGTTTCAGACGCCACTTATGGAGATCACCAATGGCCAGCACCAAGGCAAAGACTGCTCAAGAAATCCTGATGACCGACTTTCAGACCCTGGTCAGCGACACCGAACGGTTGCTGGAGCACACCGCGTCTCTTGCCGGTGATCAAGCCGATGACTTGCGCGACCAGATCCACGACAGTCTGTTGCGTGCACGGGAAACCTTGAAGCTGACCGAAGACTCCCTGCGCGAACGCGGCAAGGCCGCCGTCACGGCCACCGAAGACTATGTTCAGGCCAACCCATGGCAAGCGGTCGGGATCGCGGCCGGCGTGGGCTTTCTGATTGGCCTGCTGGCGACTCGGCGCTGATATGGCTCTCGGTGAATCAGGCCCTGACGAGATGGGCCAAAGCTCCTCACCGCGACGCCTGGGTGCCGCATTTCTTGGACTACTGCACAGCCATGTCGAACTGTTCGGCATTGAACTGCAGGAGCAAAAGGCCCGTACCGTAAGCCTGCTGCTGTTTGCAGGGCTGGCACTGGTGTTTGCCTTGCTGTTGCTGGTGGGCTTGTCGACGCTGGTGATGATCGTGTTCTGGGACACCTATCGCCTCGCGGCCATCATCGGCCTTTGCGTGTTCTATACCCTCGCGGCAATCTTCTGCGGCGTGCGCTTGAGAGCGGCGATTTTCGATGAATCCTCGCCCTTCCACGGCACCCTGGAAGAACTGGCCAACGACCGGGAGCGCTTGCTGCCATGAACCTGCCTGAATTGCCTCGAAACAGTTCGCGCACGGAAATGCGCAAAGCGCTGATCCGCTTGCGCATGGAAATGCATCGCCAGGAAATCCGCCACGAATCCACGCAACTGCTGCAACCGCTGCGGCGTGTTCGCGGGATGACGCAAAATCTGCAGGACGGATTCGGCATCAAGCACGCCCCGCTGTGGGGCGTTGCTGCTGTCACTTTGCTCGGTTTTTTGACTGGCAAAGGTGCGAAAAGCGGCGGTGGAATTACCAGCCTCACCCGACTGGTCCGACTGGGCACCACGTTGGGGCCTCTGATCAAGCTGGTGCTGCAAGGCTCTTCGCGCAAGCACTAAGCTGTCACTTTCTGGCTGCATTCTTGCAAAGACCACGGGATGAACCTCTCTATCGAGGGGTTCGACCCTGCGTGCCTACCCGGCGACCAGGCTCTTTCCAAAAACAAGATCAACCAAGGAGGCCTTGTGATAGACGGGCAACCGCTCGCCTGCTTTCAGCCGTTCATCGATACCGCTACCGGCCGGATCGCGGGTGTCGAAGCGCTGGGGCGTCTGCGTCAGGCCGATGGTCAGTTGGCTTCCGTGGGACCACTGTTCGCTGACCCCAGAACCAACGCCATCGCCTTGCGTCGCCTTGATCGCCAGTTGCGCGATAACGCCTTGAGCCGGTTGCATGAAGCACCCTCTGAATGGTTTCTAAGCCTGAACATTTCCCCGCGCTGGATTAGCCGCTTGCGCCCCGACCAGCCGCTGCCAAGTCTCAAGCAACTGAGCAAATACGATGTCGACCCGCAGCGAATCGTTTTCGAGATCACCGAACTGGGAGGCGATATCCACCGCTTGGCCCAAGTGGTGGCACGTTACCGGTCAGCCGGCGCCCGCATCGCCATCGATGACTTCGGTGCCGGTTATTCCCAGCTCGATCGCGTGCTGGCGTTGCAACCGGACATTCTCAAACTCGACATGCGTCTGTTCCAGGCGGCGGCACTGGGCGGGCCGAGCAGCGACGTGGTCAAGGCCCTGGCGCAAATGGCCGAGAAAACCGGTTGCTGGATCATCGCCGAAGGCGTGGAAACCGACGCTCAGCTCAATTTTGCGCTGGAATGCGGCTCACGTTACGTGCAGGGTTTTCTGTTCGCCGGAGCACAAGAAGACTTCTTTACCACCGACGCCTTTGTCGAGCGTTTTGCACAACTGCGTCAGCGCTACGTTCAGCAGAAACTCGCCGAACGCGGTCGTTTGATGATCATGCGCCAGCAACTCAGCGAACTAATGGCGATCCTGCAAGCATGGGCTCAGGCGCGCGCGCCGCTCAGCGCCTTACCGCAACTGGACGCCTTTCCCTGGCTGCTGCGCTTCTATCAATGCGACCGTCACGGCACCCAACTGACGCCGAACCTGGAATGGCGCAACAATGGCTGGGTCGCCGACAATCGCTACCTGGGTCATAACTGGTCCTGGCGTCCGTACTTTTATCAGCTGCTGGCCGAAGGCTGGGATGAGCGGCGACTGACCCTGTCCAACACCTATCGCGACGCCACCAGCAACCAGTATTGCCTCACCGCCGGGCAATTTTTCGACAATGGCGAGCGCCTGCTGCTCATCGATATTGATGCTGTCGGGCTGTAGTTGCACTTGCAGGTCGTGATGCGAACCGGGAAGCTGGGGCAATCAGTCACCTGACGGAGAGACCAGCCTTGGATTGGCAAACCCTGCTTACCCGCGAACGCCTCGGAAAGCCCCTGCACAGCCCGCAAGAACTCGGCCGCAGTCCTTTTCACAAAGACCATGACCGGATCATCTTCTCGGGGGCGTTTCGCCGTCTCGGGCGCAAGACCCAGGTTCATCCGGTCTCCAGCAACGACCATATCCACACACGCCTGACCCACTCGCTGGAAGTCAGTTGCGTCGGCCGTTCGCTGGGGATGCGCGTTGGCGAAACCATCCGCAGTGCACTGCCTGACTGGTGCGAACCCAGTGATTTGGGGATGGTGGTGCAATCGGCCTGCCTGGCCCACGACATCGGCAACCCACCGTTCGGCCATTCCGGCGAGGACGCGATTCGTCACTGGTTCCAGCAAGCGGCCGGTCGTGGCTGGCTGGACGCAATGACTGAAGCCGAGCGCAATGACTTCCTCAATTTCGAAGGCAATGCCCAGGGCTTTCGGGTTCTGACTCAGCTGGAATACCACCAGTTCGACGGTGGCACACGACTGACCTACGCCACGCTCGGCACCTATCTGAAATACCCGTGGACGGCCCAGCATGCCGACTCGCTGGGCTACAAGAAACACAAGTTCGGCTGCTACCAGAGCGAGCTGCCACTGCTGGAGCAGATCGCTCAGAAACTCGGCTTGCCGCAACTCGAAGAACAGCGCTGGGCACGTCATCCACTGGTGTACCTGATGGAGGCCGCCGATGACATTTGTTACGCCCTGATCGACCTCGAGGACGGCCTGGAAATGTCGTTGCTGGAATACGCCGAGGTCGAGTCGTTGTTGCTGGATCTGGTGGGCGACGATCTGCCGGAAACCTACCGTCAGCTCGGCCCCGGGGATTCGCGCCGACGCAAACTGGCCATCCTGCGCGGCAAGGCTATCGAACACCTGACCAATGCCGCGGCCCGCGCCTTTGTCGAGCAGCAGGATACGTTGCTGGCCGGTACGCTGCCCGGCGACCTGGTGGAGCACATGCACGGCCCCGCCAAACGTTGCGTCCTGAATGCCAAAGACATGGCACGCAAAAAAATCTTTCAGGACAAGCGCAAGACCCTGCACGAAATCGGTGCCTATACCACGCTGGAAATCCTGCTTAATGCCTTCTGTGGCGCAGCGCTGGAGCAACACAACGGTCGAACGCCATCATTCAAGAGTCGAAGGGTCCTCGACCTGTTGGGTAACAATGCACCCGATCCTAACGGCTCGTTACACACTTCTTTTCTACGAATGATCGACTTCATCGCCGGCATGACCGACAGCTACGCCAGCGACATGGCGCTGGAAATGACCGGTCGCTCCAGTCATTGACGAAATCTGGTTATCGGCCATTACAGCCTCTGCGATGGCCGATCAACCACCAAGACTGCAAGCGCGTTCAACACTCGCTGAATTCCCCTACAACACTTGTCGAGGGAACTGATCGAATTCCCGTTATTCTCGCGAAACAATCATGCCTTCCCTCTGTTCGACAGAAGAAGCGTGAGCACCTTATGTTCAAAGACAACTTGCGTATTTTGCTGGTGGAAGACCATCCATTTCAGCTCAGGGCCACTCAATACCTGCTCGAAAGTTACGGCTTTACACAATTGACCACCACTGACAGTGCCGAAGGCGCATTGCAAAAGATGTTCATGGCTGCGCAGCCGTTCGATATTCTTTTGTGCGACCAATGTTTACCCGACCTTTGCGGGCTTGATCTGGTCAAGTTCGCCACTCATCGAGGGATGATCAAACAGGCAATACTGCTAAGTAGCCTGACGCCCGCCGAACTGGACAGCCTTAAAAATCTGGCGAATGCGCATGACTTGCCATTACTGGGTTATTTGATCAAGCCATTACAACAATCCGAATTCAGAAAACTATTAACTTTGATTTCATAGTAAGAAAAACCGGGAAAAGCCAATGTAATGATCAAAAACGGCACATTCAAGATCAAAACCGAGGATCAGCAACCTTCATTCAGCTTCGCAAAAATCTAGTTAACACGTAAGCCCATTCTTTTTCGCTTGTAGGACTATTCCTATATTGCTGCTACAGGTACATCAGTTCATACGTGACATCAACTATCTGAGCTAAGGTGCGCGCTTTATTTCAGCTCGCATGGGATTTGATTATGAACTCCGTTTTTATTGTCGACGATCACCCTGTCATCCGACTTGCCGTTCGAATGCTGCTTGAACATGAGGGTTATAAAGTCGTCGGTGAAACCGACAACGGGGTCGACGCCATGCAAATGGTCCGCGAATGCATGCCCGACCTGGTCATTCTCGACATCAGCATTCCCAAGCTGGATGGCTTGGAAGTGCTGGCCCGCTTCAACGCAATGAGTACTCCACTGAAAACATTGGTATTGACTGCACAGTGCCCGACACTTTTCGGTATTCGCTGTATGCAGTCCGGTGCTTCGGGATATGTGTGCAAACAGGAGGATCTCAGCGAACTGGTCAGTGCGATTAAAGCGGTATTGTCAGGTTACAACTATTTTCCAAGCGAGGCATTGAATCCGGTTCGCGGTGATGAAGCGCGTTGCGCCGAACTGGAACTGTTCAAATCAGTCAACGACCGGGAACTGATGGTATTGCAACTTTTTGCACAAGGTCGAACTAACAAGGAAATTGCCAAGGGCATGTTCTTGAGCAACAAAACCGTCAGCACTTACAAAAAACGCCTCATGCAAAAACTCAAGGCCAAATCACTGGTTGAACTCATAGAGATGGCAAAACGTAATGCGCTAGTGTGAGAGTCAGGATGCCCAGCCGTTTGAAGAAATGCCTGATACTGATGACCGCGGGCCTATGCCTGAGTACCACATTGTTCGCGGGACAAAGTAGTGGAAACTATGCCCTGCTGAGTCGCTCGACAGTCGGGCATCTGGAAGTCCAGCTGGACCCATCACAAACACAATGGCTGAAAAGCAAACATGAATTGATCCTCGGCACTTCAGCGCCGGATTATCCGCCCTTCGACCTGACCCTCAGCGGCCACGATTATGAAGGATTCACCGCCGACTACGCCGGTATCCTCGGCAAGGCGACCGGCCTGCCCATCACGATCCAGCGCTTTGCGTCCCGGGGCGCGGCCATTGAAGCGCTCGAAAATGGCGAAGTGGATTTGCTCGGTACCGCTAACGGGTTCGAGGCACGTAGCGCCAACATCGTACTGTCCAAGCCCTACGCCGTGGATCAACCGGTACTGGTAACGCGTGAAGGTGAAACCCGCTCCCTGACCGATGGCCTCGCCGGCATGCGCCTGAGCATGGTGTATCACTACTTGCCGCTGGATGAGGTCAAGGCACTGTATCCAAAGGCGATCATTACCTCTTATCCGTCCTACCAGAATGCGATCAATGCCGTTGCCTTCGACCAGGCCGACGTGTTTCTCGGCGACACCATTTCCACTCACTACATGATCAACAAGGGGTACCTGAACAATATCCGCATGGCCAACTTCGGCAAACACGAAGCCTACGGCTTCAGTTTTGCAGTGCATAAAAACAACCCTGAGCTGCTCGGGATCATCAATGCGATGCTCTTGGCCATCCCCACCAGCGTTCGAGAAAACATCGCCAAACGCTGGAGTGCCGGCAGCGACATTCTGCTCACCGATCACAAACTGGAGCTCAGTTACAGCGAGGAGCGCTGGCTGGCGCAACATCCGGTAGTTCGCGTGGTCGTCAACGAGGCGTTCGCGCCGCTGACGTTTTTCGACAGCGCAGGTAACTTCCGTGGGATTGCCGCGGACTTGCTTGAGCTGATCAGGTTGCGCACAGGGTTGCGCTTCGACATCCAGCGCAGCCGCAACGACAATGAAATGATCCAGCGCATCAAAGACAACCAGGCTGATGTCATCGCAGCATTGCTCCCGAGCGAGCAACGGGACACCCTGCTCAATTTCAGCCGGCCGTACCTGCAGAACTCCTATGTCCTGCTGACGCGCAAGGCCGCAGACAGCCCCACCAACCTCACCCAGCTTCAGGGCAAGCGCCTGGCAATCGCCCATGGCAATCCGCTGATGGACTATTTGCGCAGCGAGTTCCCGCACATAAAGCTCATTGAAACCCCGGACACCTTCAGTGCCGTCGAGATGCTCGCAGAGGGTCAGGCAGAAGGTGCGGTAAATTCACTGGTGATCGCCAACTACTTCATTTCCTCGCGACTCTTTGACCACACCCTGCAAATCAGCACCACCATCGGTACAGAACAAGCCGCGTTCTCACTGGCGACAGGCCGTGAGGCCAAGGAACTCAATGACATCCTCAACAAGGCGCTATTGAGTATCGCGCCGGAGGAGCTTGGCATCATCAACAGCCGCTGGCGTGGTTACTCGGCGTCCTCACAAAACACCTGGCGCAACTATCACCGATTGTTTTATCAGATTGTCATTGCTGCCGGCGTGCTGTTACTGATTTCCGTGGCCTGGAATGCCTACATGCAGCGCCAGATCAATCAGCGCAAGGCAGCCGAGCGCGCACTGAACGATCAATTCGAATTCATGCGTTCGCTGGTCAACGGCACGCCTCATCCGCTTTATGTTCGGGATCGCCAAGGGCTGTTGCAAAGCTGCAATGAGAGTTATCTGCAAGCCTTCTGCGCCAGACGAGAAGATGTGATAGGCAAGAGCGTCATCCAGGGCGCCATGAGCAATGCGTTCGAAGCCCGCGAATATCAGGCCGACTACCAGCGTGTCGTGGCCGAGGGCAGACCGCTGATTCTCGACCGCGCATTGCACATTGGCGGTCGCCGGCTGACGATCTATCACTGGATTCTTCCCTATCGGGATTCAAGCGGTGAGGTGCAAGGCATTATCGGTGGCTGGATCGACATCAGCGAACGGCGGCAACTGTTCGACGACCTGCGCAGTGCCAAAGAGCGCGCAGATGAAGCCAACCGGGCCAAAAGTACGTTTCTGGCGACCATGAGCCATGAAATCCGCACGCCGATGAATGCGGTCATCGGCATGCTCGAACTGACGCTGAAACGAATTGAACACCACCACCCTGACCGTTCGGCCATCGATGTGGCCTATCACTCGGCGAAGGATTTGCTGGAACTGATCGGCGACATTCTCGACATTGCGCGCATCGAATCCGGGCACCTCAGCCTGAGCCCGGAGCGTGTCAATCCGCGAGAGATCGTGGGGGCCGTAGTACGGATCTTCGATGGTCTGGCCCGGCAGAAAGAGCTTGAACTGCATCTGGATTTCAACCCGGCCAATCCGCCAATCGATGTACTGCTGGACCCGCTGCGCTTCAAGCAGGTGCTGTCGAATCTTGTCAGCAACGCCATCAAGTTTACCGAGCAGGGCCAGGTCCGGATTACCGTCGACCTGCGCCCGACCGCCGAGCCCGATCAAGTGCTGTTGCAACTGCAGGTTGAGGACAGCGGTATAGGGATCAGCGAACAGGATCAGCAGCGCCTGTTCGAGCCTTTTGCCCAGGCCGATAACGCCGTGCGGTCAGCCAGAGGCGGTGCCGGGCTTGGCCTGGTGATCAGCCGCAGCCTGTGCGAAATGATGGGCGGCAGCCTGCAATTGAACAGTCAGCCCGGCAAGGGGACGCAAGTGCGAATGTCACTGCCGCTACCTGCCCTGCCCCGTGAACCCATGGTGGAGACGATTGAAACGCAGATCCAGACCGCAAGCATCCCGTTGAATGTGCTGGTGGTCGATGATCATGCAGCCAATCGCTTGCTCATGTGTCAGCAACTGGAGTTTCTGGGACATCGATTCAGTGTCGCGGCAGACGGCCAAGAAGGGTTCGAGGCGTGGAAAGCCGGAGCATTCGATCTGGTGATCGCCGATTGCAACATGCCGGTCATGAATGGCTACGAACTGGTCCGAACCATTCGCCGACACGAACAGTCAACGCAACAACCGCCATGCACTGTGCTGGGTTTCACCGCCAACGCCCAAGCGGAAGAAATTCAACGTTGCAAACACGCCGGGATGGATGACTGCCTGTTCAAACCCCTGACCCTGGCCGCCCTGAGCCAATGGGTTGAAGGCATCGCACCGACATCCCGCACTCCAGCCTTCAACCTGGAAGGGTTACAGCAATTGACCGGTGGCAACCCGGCATTGAACCAGCGCCTGTTGACCGAACTGCTGAACAGTAACCGTCTGGACCGCCAAGGGTTGCAGATGCTTTACGGCTCCACGGATCCGCAGGCATTTCTCGACATCGCCCACAAAATCAAGGGCGCCGCCCGGATCGCCCAGGCCTCTCGATTAATCGACAGCTGCGAGGCGCTCGAAACTTCCTGCCGCCCCCCATTCCAGGCGAAAAAAGTGGCCGAATGCTGTGCGGCAGTGGAGCGCGCCCTGATGGAACTGGACCAGGCATTGCTGCAACAAATCGGCGAAAACGACGAAAGCAGAATGACGGAGGCTTAACTATGCTTGGACGCTGAGCAGTGTGTTAACCATCACGGAGCGACCTGCATGCCCAGCCCACTGCGTCCGGATCAACGGCGATTTCCCCTGCACGTTCATATCAGCGTGATGTTTACCTTCCTGCTGTTGCTGACCGGGGTAGTACTGGGCATTTTCAGTTATCGGCAAACCACACAAATCATCCTGTCCAGCAGCGAGAAACTGTTCAATCGCATCGAGCAGGATGTCCGCCTCGACCTGCAGGCCACCTACGAACCGATTCGTCACCTGCTGAGCCTGCTGGTCGTCAACCCTGCGATCCAGGCGCCGGACCTGGAGCAACGCCTGGCGCTGCTCAGGCCCTTCAGCCAGTCGTTGATCGATAACCCTGATCTGGCGTCGCTGTACCTGGGTTATGGCAACGGTGATTTCTTCATGGTTCGCCCTTTGCGCACCGCACATCTGAAAACACTGCTCAAGGCCCCGGACTCAGCGGTTTATCAAGTGTGGAGCATCGAGCGAAGCGCTAGCGGCCAGGCGCATTCCCAATCCTTGTTTTTCGATCAGAATCTCGCCTTGATCAGTCGCCAGGACAATCCCGAGGACCCATACGATCCGCGCAGCCGCGCCTGGTTTACCAGCGCCAGCCGCGACAACGATCAGATCACCACCGAACCCTACGTCTTTTTCTCGACCCACAACGTCGGCACCACCCTGGCCCGGCGCAGCGGCGAGCAGGTGGTGATGGGCGCTGACCTGACCCTGGCCGAACTTAGCGCCACCCTGGCCAAACATGTGGTGACCCCCTCCACGGAGATCGTGCTGTTCGATGCCCAGGGCAATGCAATCGCCTATCCCGACGCCAGCCGACTGATCATCGACGATCAGACCGCCCGCCTGATCAAGGCCGCTGACCTGAGCCCCAGCCTTGGCGCGTTACTCAAAAGCCCTCCCGAAGGCAACCGGCTGAATGCTTACGGTCGCCAATGGATCGTGGCCCGCAGCAGCATGCAGGAAGGTGGCCCCCAGGGACTGCAACTGGCGCTGCTGGTGCCGGAAGATGAATTGCTCGCCGATGCTTACCGCATGCGTTGGCAAGGAGCGCTGATTACCCTGGCAACGTTGCTGTTGTGTGTGCCATTGGGTTGGATGACATCGCGCATTCTGGTCAAACCCCTGCGCGCCCTGGTGCAGGAAGCGGATGCGATTCGCAGTTTCGATTTCAACTTTCCAATGTCCAGTCGCTCTCCGGTACTCGAAGTCGATCAACTGAGCGTGTCGATGGCGCGCATGAAAGACACCCTGACGAGTTTCTTCCAGATCACCGACAGCCTGAGTGCCGAGACCCGTTTCGAGCCTTTGCTGGAACGGGTATTGTTTGAAACCGTGAAAATCGGCCAGGCCCAGGCCGGCCTGATCTATCTGCGCGAAGGTGATGGCCAGCACATGAAACCCCACGGACTGGTCATCAATAACACCGCCGAAAACCTGCAAGACTTCGACATCCGCGGACACTCGCTCGAGAACCCGCAAAGCCCCCCATGGCTGCACCAGTTGGCCAACGTCGACAATGTCGTCAGCAACCTGGGGTTCGAGCAGGCGGGTGATCTGCAGAAAATCCTGCTCGCACTGGAAAGTCCTCGGGTCCATCTGATCGGGATCCGCCTGCACAATCGCCACAACGAAACCGTGGGTCTGCTGGTGTTGCTCTTGGCCGACAGCGGCGAGCAGAGCGATCTGGACAAGCTGCGGCCGGACCGCATTGCGTTTCTCCAGGCGGTGTCCGGCGCGGCTGCCGTGTGCATCGAAAGCCAGCGCCTGCAAGCCCGGCAAAAACAGCTGCTGGACGCCTTCATTCAACTGCTGGCCGGCGCCATCGACGCCAAAAGCCCCTACACCGGCGGCCATTGCCAGCGCGTGCCGGAACTGACCCTGATGCTCGCCCAAGCGGCGGCAGCGAGCCAGGAGCCCGCCTTCAGCGCCTATCAGCCGACCGAAGATGAATGGGAGGCACTGCACATCGCCGCCTGGCTGCACGATTGCGGCAAGGTCACCACCCCGGAATATGTCGTCGACAAAGCCACGAAGCTGGAAACCCTGACCGATCGTATCCACGAAATCCGTACCCGCTTCGAGGTACTCAAGTGCGATGCCTGGATCAGCTACTGGCGGGGCATTGCCCTGGGCGGTGACGAGCAACCGTTGGCGGAACTGCGCAATGCCAGCCTGGCCGGGCTCGATGACGATTTCGCCTTCGTTGCCCGCTGCAACCTCGGCGGCGAAGCCATGGCCGACGCTGACCTGCAACGCCTGCGCCGCCTGGCTGAACGAACCTGGACCCGGACCCTGGATGACCGGCTGGGCGTGTCCTGGGAAGAAAACCGGCGTCAGGCCCGAACGCCCGCCCCCAACCTGCCCGTCAGCGAACCGTTACTGGCGGACAAACCCGAGCACCTGTTCGAACGCAGCGAAAACGAAGTGATACCACAAGACAATCCCCTGGGCTTCAAGCTCGACGTTCCGCCCCACAAATACAACCGGGGCGAGTTGTACAACCTGAGCATTGTCCGGGGCACCCTGACGAGCGAGGAGCGTTATGTCATCAATAACCACATCGTTCAGACGATTCTGATGCTCAACCATCTGCCGTTCCCCGAGCACTTGCGCAGCGTCGCGGAAATAGCCGGCGGGCACCACGAAAAAATGGACGGCACCGGGTATCCGAAACGCTTGAAGCGAAAAGAAATGAGCCTGCCGGCGCGGATGATGGCGATTGCCGATATTTTCGAAGCGTTGACGGCCGCCGACCGCCCCTACAAAAAAGCCAAGACCTTGAGCGAGGCGCTGGGCATCATGGCGTTCATGTGCCGTGATGCCCACATCGACCCGGAGCTGTTCGGGCTGTTCATCAAGGCACAGATCTATTTGCAGTACGCCAGGCGCTTCCTCGACCCCGGGCAGATCGATGCGGTGGACGCGTCGGGCCTGCTGACCAAGGCCGGCCTGGCGTCTTGATCAGCAGTCGGTCAGGCGCAGGAAAATCGCCGCCAGCTGTTCGATTCCAGCCTGGTCCTGCGCGGTGAAACGCGCGAGTTTCGGACTGTCGAGGTCGAGCACACCGATCAATCGGCCGTCCTTGACCAACGGCACCACCAGTTCGCTGTTCGAGGCGCTGTCGCAGGCAATGTGACCGGGAAACGCGTGCACATCTTCGACTCGTTGAGTCTGCAGGGTGGCTGCCGCCGCCCCGCAAACGCCACGACCGAACGGAATCCGCACGCAAGCGATCTGCCCCTGAAACGGGCCCAGCACCAGTTCTTCATTACGGTTGAGGTAGAAACCGGCCCAGTTCAAATCATCGAGTTGATTGAACAGAAACGCCGAGAACTGTGCGGCATTGGCGATGAAATCCCGCTCGTCCGCCAGCAATGATTCCAGCTGCGCGTGCAGCATGCCGTAGCCTTCGAGGCCCTGGCCGCTCTTTTGTAAATCGATCATGCCTTGTGCTCCAACAGTTTCAGCCCGACCCAATAGCGGGCAAATTGATACGCGCAACGTCCATTGCGATTGCCGCGCCCCGTGGCCCAGCGCACCGCGAGGATGTCCAGCTCTTCGCTGCGTTGCCACTTGAGGCCGGCCTTGTCGGCCAGTTGGCCGATCCAGTGTTCGACGACGTTGAGAAAGTGTTCCTGGGTAAACGGATAGAATGACAGCCACAGACCGAAGCGGTCCGACAGGGCGATTTTGTCTTCCACCGCCTCGCTGGGGTGCAATTCGCCGTCGACCCGTTTCCAGTTTTCGTTATCGCTTTCCTTCTCCGGCACCAGGTGGCGGCGGTTGGAGGTGGCGTACAGCAGCAAATTGTCCGGTGCCTGTTCGAGGGAGCCGTCGAGTACACTTTTGAGTACGCGATAATCACCTTCGCCCGACTCGAACGACAGGTCATCGCAGAACAGCACGAAACGCTGCGGCAGTTTGGCGATTTGTTCGACCACCCGTGGCAAGTCCGCCAGGTGATCGCGCTCGATCTCGATCAGGCGCAAACCGGCCTTGGCGTGCTCGGCCAGCAAGGCGCGGACCAGCGACGATTTACCGGTGCCGCGTGAGCCCCAGAGCAAAGCATGGTTGGCCGGCATGCCATCTAGGAACTGCTGGGTATTGCGCCCCAGTTGTTCCACTTGGCGGTCGACGCCAATCAGGTCGGACAGGCGCATGTCGAGGCTGACTTCCAGCGGCAGCAGAAAACCGCTGCGACCCTCGCGCTGCCAGCGCGCGGCCAGGCAATTTGTCCAGTCGATGGATTGCCGAGGGGTGGGCAGCAGCGGTTCGATACGGGCCAGAACGGCATCGGCGCGTTCAAGAAAAGCATTCAATCGGGAATCCACGTCTTCTCCTCGGGCATGTTCACAGTAATGATGACGATACAGCGACGAAACACAGTGTTCGACAACCGGGACAAGCCCCGGTACAAGGGCTCGCGAGAGCGTCGGCATCCATGCATGATCGGCTATGCTTGAGCAGCGAAGGGAAACGGAAGTGGTCCAACACCCCATGGATATCAAGTTCACCAACCGGCTGTCCTACAAGCAAGCCAAGCTTACCGTGCTGGTGGGTTTCATTCTGGGCACGCTGCTCAGCCTGCTGCAAATAGGCATCGATTATGTCAGCGAAGACGCCTCCATCAACCGTGAAATTGTGTCTTTGCTGGAAATCAGTCACAACCCTGCCTCGCGTATCGCCTACAACATCGATGCCGAACTCGCTCAGGAACTGACCTTGGGCCTCTTGCGTTCACCGGCGATCATCGGTGCGCGACTGACCGACAACAACGGCAACGTGCTGGCTAACGTCAAGCGCCCCGGCCTGCAAAGCGGTTATCGCGTGCTCAGCGACTTGTTGTTCGGTGCAGACCGCCAGTTCGAAGACCGCCTCTATCTGGACCACTTGCCGAATGAATCCCTCGGCACGCTGCGACTGGACGTCGACACTTACTCATTCGGTTACCGTTTTCTGCGTCGCGCCGAAGTCACCTTGCTCAACGGCTTCGCCCGCAGCCTGATCCTGACCGGCCTTCTGCTGGCGTTGTTTTATGTGATGCTGACCAAACCGTTGGTGCGGGTAATCCGCGAACTCAGCGGCCGCGACTCGCGCAGCATCGAACCCACTACGCTGGAATGCCCGGCCGGACACGCCAACGATGAAATCGGCGTGCTGGTGAAAGTCGCCAATCAGCAATTCGAAAACGTCGCCACCGAAATCCAGCAGCGCCGCAATGCGGAAAACCGCCTGACCGATTATCTCAGCCAACTGGAAAACATCGTCTCGGCGCGCACCGCCGAACTCAAGGCAATCAACGCCCGCCTCAGCCAATCCAATCAGGAACTGGAAGTCGCCCGCAGCACCGCCCTGGACATGGCCGAAGCGCGCTCGGTGTTCCTGGCCAACATGAGCCACGAAATTCGGACACCGCTCAATGGCCTGCTGGGGATGATCGCGTTGTCGCTGGACGGTCCGCTGAATGCCGAACAACAGCAACAACTGTCCATCGCCCATGACTCGGGCAAGGTGCTGGTGGAATTGCTCAACGATATTCTCGATCTGTCGAAGTTCGATGCCGGTCAACTCGAACTCGAACACATCCCGTTCGACCTCGGCTCACTGATTGAAGACACCGCCAACCTGCTGTCGCAGAACGCGGCGCCGAGTGTCGAACTGACCTGCCTCATCGACCCGCAGTTTCCGGCGCTGGTGCTCGGTGATCCGACCCGGGTCCGGCAGATTGTCAGCAACTTGCTGTCCAATGCGCTGAAGTTCACCCGTTTCGGGCGGGTTGATGTGCGCCTGTCGAGCCTCGGCGACGGCGTCAGAATCGAAGTCTGCGACACGGGCATCGGCATTCCCCAGGACGCTCAGGTCAAGATCTTCCAGCCTTTCACCCAGGCCGGTGCCGGGATTACCCGGCAATTCGGCGGGACCGGGTTGGGCCTGGCCCTGACCTACAATCTCTGCGAAGCCATGCAAGGACGCCTGACCATCAGTTCGGAAGCGGGTTTCGGCAGTCAGTTCTGCGCGGAACTGCCACTGCCCCGCCACACCCGGGCCCAGGTTCCACCTGCGTTGCAAGGCAAAGTCCTCGCCATCACCGCCGCCAGCAGTGGCCTGGCGGAACTGCTGGGCAGCGTGCTGCCTGGTTGGGGGCTGGACTACCAGCAACGCTCCATCGACGATCCATTGATCGGTTTGAACCCCGATGTGCTGATCACCGATTGCCCCGAATGCCTGTTCAACCTGCGCCCCACCATCACCGCGCCGATTTTGCTGGTGACCGCTTACGGCAGTTTCATGCCTAGCGAACAAGCCAACGCCCTCGCCCCTTTGCAACAACAGGCCCGCCCGTTGGCGCGCAATGCGCTGCATCAGAATTTACGACGTGTCCTGCAACCGGCAATCGCCACCATCAACGACGCCCCTGTCGATGCCCAAACCCCACAACGGCGCGCACGGGTGTTGCTCGTCGAGGACAACCCGGTCAATCAACTGGTGGCCAAGGGCATGCTGGGCAAACTCGGCTGCGAGGTGATCGTCGCCGCTCATGGTGTCGAGGCGCTGGATCAGCTGGAAAGCAGCGAGTTCGATCTGGTGTTGATGGACTGCAACATGCCGGTGATGGACGGCTATGAAGCCAGTCGGCAAATTCGCCGCAGCGGGCGCTGGCCGCAATTGCCCATCGTCGCGCTGACCGCCAACGCCATGTCCGAAGAGCGCGAACGCTGTCGTGCGGCGGGCATGAGCGACTACCTGGCCAAACCCTTCCGCCGGGAAGAACTGGCCGCGTTGCTGGATGTGTGGTTACCCGCTACGACAGCGCCTTGATTTGCCCCAACAGGTGATCCAGGCCGTCGCGCAGTTCATTCAGACGATCCAGATCCACGCCGCTGTCGCACAGCAACCGCGCCTTCAGTGGCCCGACCTGATCGCGCAACGCCAGCCCCGTGGGCGAAAGGCTCAAGTGCACCTCGCGCTCATCCCGTGACGAACGCTGACGCTGAACCAGTTGCAGTTGCTCAAGACGTTTGAGCAACGGCGTCAGCGTACCGGAATCCAGCGCCAGGCGTTCGCCCAGCGCCTTGACGGTCGGCTGCTCCGGCGCTGATGCCTGCCACTCCCACAACACCAGCATCGCCAGGTATTGCGGGTACGTCAGGCCCAGTTGATCGAGCATCGGCTTGTAGGCCCGGATCACCGCGCGGGAAGCGGCGTAGAGCTTGAAGCAGAGCTGACTGTCGAGGTTCAGCGAGTCGACGGACAAACTGTTCATTTGAGCAGGGCTTCGATCTCGCTGCTCAAGTCCTGCGGCTTGGTCGCCGGAGCAAAACGCTTGACCAACTGGCCGTCCTTGCCGATCAGGAACTTGGTGAAATTCCATTTGATGCCTTGGGAACCGAGCAAGCCGGGCGCGCGTTTTTTCAGCTGCACGAACAGCGGGTGAGCGCCCGTTCCGTTGACTTCGATCTTTTTGAACAGCGGGAAACTGACGCCGTAGTTCAGCTCGCAGAACTCGCTGATCGCCCCTTCGTTGCCCGGCTCTTGTTTGCCAAACTGGTTGCACGGAAAGCCCAGCACTACCAGGCCCTGATCCTTGTAGGTCTGCCACAGTTCTTCGAGGCCTTTGTACTGCGGGGTGAAACCGCATTTGCTGGCGGTGTTGACCACCAAAACGGCTTTCCCGGCGAAATCGGCCAGAGTCTTTTGCTCGCCCCTGATGGTGGTGCACGGGATGCTCAGCAGATTGTCGCTCACGATGAAAGCTCCGGATTCGGGAAGATGAGCCAAACATAGCGAGCAATTGAATTGT
>RCUS01000296.1_pt1 | contig 35502 bp, 33 predicted proteins | sample 2166221 | NCBI WGS metagenome assembly RCUS01 (sample SAMN09932758, study PRJNA488358) | compost metagenome | isolation source: compost soil in cyclohexanecarboxylic | place: Germany: Experimental Botanical Garden
GGTGTGTTCGGCGGACTTGTCTTTGGACATGGGACTCGTGGATCAGGGGCGTCCGCTCGCGCCGGAGGGCTGCGGGGCGGAGCCGGTACAGGGTCGTCCATGGTAACGGCTAGGGACCCGGGGCGCCTCGATTCTCAGGGGGATTGGGGCGGTCCGTACGAACAAGTGCCGTGGCAGACACGGCCCGTTGGCACGTCGGCGGCGGCGCGCAGGACCGTTGTGCGCATCGTTGTCGCGGCCGGCCTCAGGCCGGCAGCAGCGCAATGTCCGGGTGGCCGGCGAAGATGTCCATCACGGTCTGGAAGTAGGTCTGCCCATCGCCGCGTTGCAGGGCGTCCAGCTGGCGGCCGATGGCTTCGGCATTGAACGTATCCGGTTGCCGCAGCTTGTCCTGCAGCCACGCACGCGTGGCCTCCACTCCCAGTGCATCGCGGCTGCAGTCGATATCGCGCCAGACCACCGTGGCCGTTCTGTGCCCGGCGAGTGCGCCATAACCGCCGTACAGCAGATCGTCCAATGCATCGAGGCTGGGCCCGAGCTGCCAGTTTTCGCCAGCCATGAATACCCGGTTGATTTCCGCGTAGAAACTGGGGATATCAACGATGGCGGTGCCGTTGATCTGCAGGAATACGGTCATCTGCAGACTATAGCGTTGCGCTGCCAGAGAACGCGCGGCTTATTCATCTGCGTGATGCATTTCCAGCCTGCCTTCATCGGAAAATGGGAGGAGAATAAGGAAGGGGCTCTGCTTGAACGCATTTATGTTAATGAGGCATTGTTTAAGTAAATGTACTTAAAGTTTCCCCGGGTCGTGCCGCCACCGATATAGGGCCACGATCAAGGGAATTGAGATGCTCGCCTTACGCAACCTCCGTGTGGGATCCCGGCTTTCTGCCGGCTTCGGTCTGCTGTTGCTGTTCATCATGGCCATCGTCGGCCTGGTGTTGTACGGAAACCATCTGAAGTCCGCCCAGTTCGAGAAAGTGGTGGGCGTGAACATGGTCAAGATGCGGTTGTTGAACGACATGCTTGATACCAACAACGCGGTGCTGATGCATCGTCGCCTGATGGTGATCAAGCGCGGCGAGGAGTTCGACAAGGATTACCAGCGGGCGCAGGAACTGAGCCGCACCTACGACGGCATCTGGGACAAGTACATCACGATTCCCCGCGATGCCACCGGCGATACGCTGGTGGCGCAGATCGCGGCGGCACGCAAGGCCACCGACGCCTCCACCCGGCAACTGCACGAGCGGATGAAGGCGGGCGACTACGACGGTGCGGCCACCGAGTTGCTGGCCGAGCACGGTCTGGCCACGGCCTGGAATGGAGCGATTTCCAGCCTGCTGCGGCACCAGGAAGCCCTGACCGAACGCAGCCGTGAGGAGTACCGCGCCACGGAAGCGTGGACGGGAACACTGTGCATTGCGTTCGGTGTGCTCAGCCTGATTCTCGGTGCACTGGCCGCGTGGGCGATCACCCGCAGCCTGACCCGGCCCCTGGCCGGCGCGGTGAAGCTGGCCGATGGCATCGCCAACGGTCGCCTGGACAATGTCATCGATGCCTCGGGCAATGATGAGGTAACCCAGTTGCTGAAATCCATGCAGCGCATGCAGGGGCAGTTGCAGGCGGTGATGGCGGCGCAGGGCGAGATGGCGCGGCAGCATGATGACGGCAGCCTGAGTTACCGCATGGATGAGAGCACCTTCCCCGGCGACTACGGGCGGATGGTGCATGACACCAACGCACTGGTGGGTTCGCACGTGCAGGTGCAGAACCGCCTGATCGAAGTGATGAAGCACTACGCGCGCGGCGACCTGTCGGTGGACATGGATCGCCTGCCGGGCGAGAAGGCGGCCATCACCCAGGCCATGGATGAGACCAAGTCCAGCCTGTCGGCCATCAACGGCGAGATCCGCCGCCTGGCGACGGCCGCTGCCGCCGGCGACTTCAGCCTGCGTGGCGACGAAACACGCTTCGAGCACGATTTCGGCGAGATGGTGACCGGCCTGAACCGGTTGATGCAGACCACCGACGAGAACCTGGTGCAGGTGTCGAGCCTGCTGCAGGCGATCTCGCGCGGCGATCTGACGGTACGCATGCAGGGTGATTTCCACGGTGTGTTCGCGCGCATGCGCGACGACTGCAATGCCACCGTCGAGCAGTTGACCCAGATCGTCGGCCGCATCCAAACCAGTGCGTCCAGCATCAATCTGGCGGCGGGGGAAATCGCCTCGGGCAATACCGATCTGTCGCGGCGTACCGAGCAGCAGGCGGCCAACCTGGAAGAGACGGCAGCGTCGATGGAGGAACTGACCTCCACGGTGAAGCAGAACGCCGAACACGCGCGCCAAGCCAATCAGCTGGCGATCGGTGCACATGGGGTGGCGTCGCAGGGTGGCGAGGTGGTTGGCCAGGTGGTGACCACCATGAGCGCCATCGAGGCTTCGTCGAAGAAGATCGCCGAGATCATCAGCGTGATTGATGGCATCGCTTTCCAGACCAACATCCTGGCGCTCAACGCCGCCGTGGAAGCGGCGCGTGCGGGCGAGCAGGGCAGGGGCTTTGCCGTGGTGGCCAGTGAGGTGCGCACGCTGGCGCAGCGCTCGGCTGGCGCCGCCAAGGAGATCAAGGGCCTGATCGAAGAGTCCGTGGGCAAGGTGTCCGACGGCTCGGCGCTGGTGCGTCAGGCCGGCACCACGATGGGCGAGATCGTCGCCTCGGTGCAGCGGGTGACCGACATCATGGCCGAGATCTCGGCGGCCTCGCAGGAGCAGAGCTCGGGTATCGAGCAGGTCAACCAGACCGTGATGCAGATGGACGAAACCACCCAGCAGAATGCTGCGCTGGTGGAAGAGGCCAGCGCGGCTGCGCGCTCGATGGAGGAGCAGGCCAACCTGTTGGCCGAAGCGGTATCGGTGTTCCGCACCGGGGCGTCGGTGGCGGCGGCGGCGGTCCGGCCGATGCTGGCAGCGGTGGCCGCAAGCGTGCCGCCGGTGCGGCGCGTGACCGGCGTGCCGCCGCGGATCGCACCCTCGCTCGCGGCCAACACGGGTGGGTGGGAAGAGTTCTAAGCCGGGTGGGAGACGGCGCCCATCGCGATGCTGGTCGCGATGGGCGCATTTTTGTTTCCTGAACCGATGATGGCCGCTCAGCCCCCGGATACCTGGATTTCACCTGCAGTTGCCACCCGCAGGCAGACACTTGCGCCATACCGGAGCACAGGAGATGGCCATGAAGACCTCGACCCGATTGATGGTGCTGGGCACCCTGCTGGCAGCCTCGTCCGTTGCTGGCGCACAGAATTACGGCCCGCGCGATGAAGGGCGCAAGTTCAACGATGGCAGCCGCGTGGTCTGCAAGAACGTGGAAGTGCAGCGCAATACCCGCGATCCCAACCGCATCACCGGTACCGCCACCGGCGCCGTGGTCGGTGGTCTGCTGGGCAACCAGGTAGGCGGCGGCAACGGCAAGAAGCTGGCAACCGTGGCCGGTGCCGTGGCGGGCGGCGCAGCCGGTCGGCAGATCCAGGGCAACCATCAGCAGAAGACTGGGGATCGCGTGGTCGAGCGTCGCTGTGAGCGCGTCTACCGCTGATCCATCCATGCGATAACCCCTTCCACACTGCTGTACCCCGAACGCCGGCCCTGTGCCGGCGTTCTTCGTTTCCGGTTCCGTTCCGCGGAGCAGGGCGCATGCCTATACTGCGCCGACCTCCAGGGATGAATCGCCAGTGAACGAGTCGAGTGCTGTAGACCGCCGGGAACCGTCCGATGTTGCCGATGCAGTGCCTCGCACGACAGCCAGCTACTCCCGCGTGCGCGACCGCACCGACGAGCTGGAGCTGTTCATTTCCGGCCTGCTCGCCTTCGCACTGCTGGCCGTGCCGGGCTACCTGTTCGATGCGTGGGCGCGCAGCAGCCTGCATACCGAAGGAGTCTATTTCCAGGCGCTGTGGTTCGCCTTCAGCATCGGCGTCGGCATGTGCTATGTGCTGGCGGTGGCCTTGATCATCCACCTGGCGGTGCGAGGCTACTGGATCGGCCTGATCGGCCTGAAATCGCACTTCCCCAACGGCATCGACTGGGATCGGTTGACGATGCTGGGACCTGTGTCGCGTGCGTTCCTGCAGCAGCGCGACGGCGGGCTCGACGGCACCATCGAACGCGCAGACCGGCTTGCCACGATGCTGTTCTCGACCACGCTGCTGTGCGTGCAGACCCTGGCCGGCACGCTGGTTGTGGCGATCGTCTCGCTCGGTGTGGCGATGGCCATCGGTGCCGCCTTCGGCGATGTCGATCGCATCACGCTGGGAATCGTCGCGGTGCTGATGGTCTGCCTGCTCGGTCTGGCGATGGTGCCGATGCTGCTGGAGAAGTCGATCGCGCGGCGTCGCACGCGGGGGCTGGATACTGCACGGCAGGAGAAGCGGTTGCAGTCGGTGCTGGCCGGCCTGCAGCGGGTGCCGATGCTGCGCCTGCTGCAGACCATGCAGTGGACGCTGCAGAGCAACCTGCGCGGTCGCTCGTTCACCGTGATCTACCTGTCGGCCGTGATGCTGGCGATGGTGCTCGCCGCCCTGCAGGTCTACGGTTCGATGAAGTTCTCGCTGTTCAACCGCTACAGCGTGCTGACCGACGAAGCGGTGGCCCACGGCATGCTGGGCGCGCATTACGAATCGCTGCGCTCGGCGCACGACCAGCTGCTGCCTTATCCGATGATTCCGGCCGATACCATCAGTGCATCGCGGTTGCGCCTGTTCATTCCGCACCGTCCGCAGCGTGACAATCCGGTGGCACGGCAGCGCTGTGCCGGTGGTGCCCGCAACGAAGCGCAGGGTGCACAGGCGGCGACAGCAGCGGTGAACTGCATGGCGCTGCTGTGGACGGTTCAGCTCGATGGCGGCGAGGTCGACCTGCACGATTTCGTGCCGATGGAGCGTCGCGACCTGGACATGCGCGGGCTGGTGGGCTACTTGCCGGTGGCGGACCTGAAACCGGGCCGGCATGACCTGCGACTGGTCTGGAACGCCGAGGGCGGCGAACGTGGCCCCAGTCGCCGCCGCGAATACAGCATCCCGTTCTGGTACGCACCCGAGCCGTAAAAGGGGACGGAGGAGATCAAGTCGCTTTCTTCCCCTCCATCCCCTTTTTACTGTGCAGGCGCCAGAGGGCGAGGGCGCTGTACAGCACCAGCAGGGCGGTCAGGGTGATCAGCTCGTGGCGGACCTCGGCCAGGCTGGCGTCCATCTGGTTCAGGCGCACCATCAGGTTGATGCCGGAGGTGGTCGGCAGCAGCTGCGCCAGCCACACCAGTGGGCGCGGGGTCATCACCGCTGGCCAGGACAGGCTGGCCAGGAAGAACAGCGGGATGGAGGTGGCGATGATGTACTGGAAGGCGCGTTCGCGGGTGCGGAAGAAGCTGCCGACGAACAGGCCGAACGCTACCGTGGCAGCGATGAACAGCGTACCGCCCAGCAGTTGCCCGAGCGGGTTGCCACCACGCGGATAGTCCTGCACCCAAGCGGTGAAGCCGGCATACCAGAACAGCCCGAACAGCCCGATCAGGCCGAAGCCGAGCGCCATGCCGGTCAGGGTGGGCAGGTCGAACTGCAGGCGCCGGCCCAGCACCAGGCGGCGACCGCCTAGCAGCACGCCGATGCCCATCAGCAGCGTCTGGTGCACGATCAGTTCGGCCACGCCGGGCACGATCGCGCTGCCGTAGCCTTCCTGCGTGTTGAACAGCGGCCGCTGCACGAGGGTGACCGGTGGTGCCTGAGGCGCGCCCATGAACGCGGCCTGGGTGATCGCTGCTTCGCGGCCGAACGCACCCAGTGCATCTGCCACGCTGCCCAGCACCCAGCTTGCGCGGCCGAGATAGGCGCCGTTGCCGAGCAGTACCAGCTTGGCCGGATGGCCACGCAGGATGTCGCGTTCCAGGTTGGCCGGGATCAGCACGATGCCTTCGGCATGGCCGGCTTCCAGCTGTGCGCGCGCTTCCTGCAGGTCGGCCGGTTGCCCGACCACATGGGCCACGCGCAGCGAATCGAGCTTGCGCAGCAGTTCGCGGCTGGTCGCGCTGTGGTCTTCATCGACCACCAGCACGGGCAGGTTGCCGGCTACCTGGTGGCGATAGGCGGCGGGGTAGAAGAACGAGTACAGAATCACCGCGCCGACCATCACCACGATCGCATAGCGGTCGCAGAGCACGGCCAGCAGGGTCTGCCGCAGGCTGTGCCAGATCCGGCTCATGCGCCGGCCCCGGCGGGTTGCGCGGCCTGCGGCGTGCGTGCAAACGCCAGCAGGCGCCAGCCGCCGATGCCGCCGGCGACCAGGATCATCAGCAGCAGCGTGGCCAGCGGCCACAGCGACACCGCCAGTGGCGAGCCGATGAACTGCTGCTGGGTCTGCAGCTTGATGTAGGCGCTGAGCGGCAGCAGCAGATGCCAGACGCGGGTGAACAACGGCGCGTCGATCACCGGGAACGTAGCGCTGGAAAAGGCCAGCGCGGGGCCGATGCTCAGACCCACGGCGGACAGGGCCGTGCCCATGTCGCGGGTAACGCCAACGAAGAACAGTGCATAGGCCGCGGTGGCCACGTAGAACAGCGGCTGTGCGAGCAGCAGCAGAACCACACTGCCGGCGATGCCGTCGCCGCGCAGCCAGGCCAGGTAGGCCGCGCCCAGCGCGCCGTACAACGAGAACAGCAGGACGTAGGGCAGCACCTTGCCGGCAATGGCCGACCACGGCGCGTGGCCCAGCCAGGCGGGCAGGGTGCCGTCGCGGATCTCACGGCCGAGGCTGCCGGCCACCGCCAGCGCGAGTACCAGCGACAGTACCGCCGGGAAGATCAACGGCAACAGGAACAGCTCGTAGCTGCGCGCCGGATTGAACAGGATGTCCGATTGCACCGCGATGGGCGCGGCACGCAGCTTGCCGGGCCCGACCTGCAGGCCGATGCGTTCGCGCAGCAGGCGCGCGTTCCATGCCGACACCGCATCGCCGATATCGCGCGCGGCGGACTGGCCGGTGGTCATGTAGGTGGCGTTGTAATAGGAAAACACCGTGCCCTGCTGGCCACGCAACGCCTGGCGGGTCACATCGCGCGGCACCAGCACCACCGCGAACACCTCCAGCCGGCGCAGCTGTGCACGTGCCTCCTGCATGCCTGCCGGTTGGCTGGCGATGCGCACACCGGGGCTGGCATCCAGCATGCGCAGCAGCAGGCGGCTGTCGCTGCTGTGGTCCAGGTCGACCACGGCAATCGGCACATCGCGCATCACCGATGCGGAGAACATCCAGGCCATCACCACCAGCATCAACAGCGGCAGCACGGTGACCAGCGCCAGGTCTGCACGGTTGCCGCGCAACCGGCGCAGTTCGCGCTGCCATGAGCCGCCGAAGCTGCTGCGGCTGGTGTTCAGTGCTGCGGCCATGCGAACAGCACGCTCATGCCGGGGCGGAAGCCCTCGATGCGGCGTACCGGGCGCACCCGCACTTCGAAGCTGCGCACGTCATAGCCCGATGACTGACGGGTGGTGCGCCAGGTAGCGTAGTCGCCCGCGGGATTGATGAAATAGACCTCGAACTCGTCGTCCTTGCCGAGCGCCGGCACGCTGCCACGCAGCTTGCTGCCGACCTTCAGGCCCTGCATCTGCGATTCGCGCAGGTTCATCGACACCCACATGCGGTCGATATCGACCAGGGTGAACACCGGGTAGCCGGCCGGTACCAGTTCGCCCGGGTCGGCCATGCGCTTGTTGATTTCACCGGCCACCGGTGCGCGACCTTCCACTTCAACGCGCGCGGCGTTGACTTCCGCCACCGCGCCCTGCGCCTGCTGCACCTGGCCCTGTGCGGCACGCTTGTCCTGCTCGCGCGCACCGGCCAACGCCATGTCGTACTGGGCGCGGGCGGCGCGGGCCAGTTCGCGTGAGCTGGTGGCCTGGGCAGCGGCTTCGTCGCGCTTCTGCCGGGTCATCACCCCTTCGTTGAACAGGTTCTGCACGCGCCGGTAGGTGGCTTCGGCAAGCGTGGCGCCGGCTTCGGCGCGCTTCCAGTTGGCTTCGGCCGCGCGGATGTCTTCGCTGCGTGCACCGTCGTTGGCCTTGTCGGCCACCGCCTGCGCCGCGGCCAGCGCGCCGTGCGCCTGCTGTTCCTTGGCTGCGACTTCGGGGCTGTCGAGCAGGAACAGCACCTGCCCAGCCTGTACGCGATCGCCCTCGCGCACCTTCAGTTCGGCCACGCGCGCAGTGATCTTGGCCGACACGTTGAGGGTGTCGGCGTCGGCCATGCCCTGGATCTGGTCGGCGGGGCTGCGCCAGGCCAGCCATAGGCCCAGCACCACTGCTACCAGCAGCACCACCAGCAGAATCGGCCCCAGCCGGCGCTTGCCCGGGGGCGTCGTTGCTTCGTCGTGCAACACATCATTCATGATCTATCACCTCGTCTGCACGCCGCCGATGGTCTTCGAAGCGGTCCATCTGTCCACTCACCTCAAGCAACTGGGCCAAGGCGATATCGTATTGGTAGGCCGCCTGCGCACGTTCGACGCGGGCGCCGCCGAGGCCAAGCCGCGCATCGATCACGTCCAGCGAGGTGGCCTGGCCCTCGCGGAAGGCCAGCTCCTGCAGGCGCAGGTTCTCATCGGCCTGGGCGATGCTGCTGTCCAGCAGCACGAACTGCTGGCGCGCGGTTTCCAGCTCGTTCCAGGCCTTGCGCACACCCAGTGCCACCTGGTTCTCGGCCTCGCGCAGGCCGGCCTCGGCCTGCTCCTGCTGCGCGCGTGCGGCGCTGATCTGTGCCGGCCGCGAGTTCGGCGACAGGAAGGTGTACTTCAGGCCGATGCCGAACGCCCAGTCCGGATCGGTCAGCATTTCGTCGCGGCGCCGGAAGTCGTACTGGCCGAACAGGAATATCGTCGGCTTGAGCTTGGCCTGCTGCACGCGCACGCCCTGTTCGGCCTGCGCGACGATCGCCCGCAGGCGCGCGATCTGCGGTTGCCGCGCCTGTGCAGTGCGCTCGAAGTTGGCGACCGGTTCCAGCGGGGTGCGCTGCACGAACAGCGGTGACAACGGCTGCACGTCGCCGCCGCTGCGCAGCAGGGTGGCCAGCGCAGCCTTCAGCGTGGCCAGATCATTGAGGGTCTTCTGGTATTCGCGCTCGGCCTTGTCGCGGGCGACGGTGGCCTGCAGACGCTGCGCGCGGGTGGCGAAGCCTTCGCGTTCCAGTTTCTCCGCATCGGACAGGTGCCGGTTCAAACCATCGCGCACATCGCGGCGCACGACTACGGCCTGTTCGGCCAGGCGCTGGCCGAAATATGCCTGGGCCAGCTGCACGGTCAGTGACTGTCGCTGCGCTTCGCGCTCGGCGCTGGCCTGTTCGCTGGCCGCGCCGGCAGCACGCTGCGCGGCGGGAATCAGGCCGCCGGTGTACAGCGGCAGCACGGCGGTGACCACCGGCCGCGTGCGCCAATCACGTTCGGTGAACGACAGCGGCGAGTCGATGCCATAGGCCTCGGCCACCGGTGCCAGTGAGCCCAGCGGCAGGGTCAGGGTCTTCTGGAACTGCAGCCGGCGCACCTCGCCGGTGATCTCCGGCAGGCGCAGCAGGCGGGTGGCTTCCTGCAGTTCTTCCTTGTTGCGCACGCCGGCATCAGCAGCGGCCAGTGCGTCGGAGACCTGTTCCAGCCGCTGCCGCGCCTGTTCCCATTCCAGTGCGGGAGGCGCGCTGGTCTGTGCCGCTGCGGCCAGCGGCAGGCTTGCCAGCAAGGCCAGGCCAGCAGCGCCGAGCACGCGGTGCATCCTTGTCCGTGGGCAGCTCAGGCGCATGCCGTTCCTGTAGTGAAGAAGTGGGCAAACGGTAGTGGTCCGCGCGTGAAGCCGGGGTCTGCGGTGGTCGGGATCATGTTCTTTTCAACGTAGGGTATTGCCAGCGGCGGTGCGCAGCGCCTGGGTGATGTGCTGCAGCGTGCTCGAACGCACGGCGGCATGCTGCCAGAACAAGGGTACGTCGAGCCAGCGACGAGGTTCCAGCACCACCACCTGCCCGGCCTGTACCGCTGGCGTGACCAGCACCTCCGGCGCCAGGCACCAGCCGAGTCCACGCGCGGCAGCATCGACGAAGCCGGTGGAGGAGGGCAGGTAGTGGACGGGCGGTTGCAGGCGTGCGCGCGTCAGCCTGCGCAGGAAGCGCCATTGCAGTTCATCCTTGCGGTTGAACACGATCATCGGCGCGGACCCCAATGCGTCGGCCTGCAAGCCCTTGCTGAAGTGGCGCCGCGCAAAGGCCGGTGAGGCGATGGCGTGGTAGCGCATCGCCCCCAGCGGATGCACGTTGCAGCCCTTCAGGGGTTTGCGTTCGGCGGTGACCGCGCCCAGCACGCTGCCGTTGCGCAGCAGTTCCAGGGTGTGGTCCTGGTCGTCCATGCGCAGGTCGAACAGGTAGCCGTGGCGCTGGTGCAGCTCTGCGATGGCGGCGACGAACCAGGTATCCAGCGAATCGTCGTTGACCGCCAGCGGAATCGGCGTACGAGTGGCATCGCTGCCGCGCTCCGGCAGCAGTTCGGCCAGCGCTTCGGCCTGCAGCGCCTGCATCGGCCGTACCCGCCGCAGCAACGCTTCGCCGGCAGCGGTAGGCCGGCATGGTGCCTGCCGTACCACCAGCACCTGGCCCAGCCGGTCCTCAAGCGCCTTGATCCGTTGCGACAACGCCGACGGACTGATCGACAGGCGGCGTGCGGCGGCCTCGAAGCTGCCTTCTTCGAGCACCGCGGTGAAGGCGCTCAACTGCGGATGTACCAGGTCCACGAGAAGCCTCTTCAGTTTTTCTGCACAGGATAAAGAAAAACCAGCTGGCCTTAACAGGTCACTTGGTCGCACCCTGCGCCTCCTTTCAGGGTGGAGAGCGTCGGATGTGGATTGCTGCGACCTTGGCCGGCCTGTTTGCGGGTGCTGGCCTGATCATCGCCATCGGCGCGCAGAACGCCTTCGTGCTGCGGCAGGGGCTGCAGCGTCGCTACGTGGGCATGGTGGTGATGGCCTGCATGGGCGCGGACATCGCGCTGATCCTGGCCGGCGTTGGCGGCATGGGAGCGCTGGTGCTGCAATGGCCGCTGCTGTTGCAGGTGCTGCGCTTCGGCGGCGCCGCCTTCCTGCTGTGCTATGGCCTGCAGGCCGGGCTGCGCGCATGGCGCGGTGGCAGCGCGCTGGCCGCGGCCGATGCCAGTGGTGGTGGCAGCCGGCGGCAGGTGCTGCTGGCCTGCCTGGCCTTCACCCTGCTCAACCCGCACGTCTACCTGGATACGATGGTGCTGCTGGGCAGCCTGTCCACGCGCTATCCGGGTGAGCTGCGCTGGGCGTTCGCGGGGGGCGCCTGCGTGGCCAGCGTGGCCTGGTTCTGCACGCTGGGCTATGGCGCGCGTCTGTTGCAGCCTGTATTCCGCAGGCCAGACGCCTGGCGGGTGCTGGATGCTGGCGTGGCGGTCTTCATGTTCTGCCTCGCCACGCTGCTGCTGTTGCGTCCGTTATCGCCATGAGTGCGTGACGCATGCCGCTGTTGCGTGTGCGATCCACCGATGCGTCTCACGCGGCCGGGTACAGCACGCATATGCCAATCACAGCGAGAGTTCCCATTGCAGGCGAAGACTGGGGACAGAACGTCGGGTGTTACGAAGCACCTGCGATCCGCCTTCGTCGAAACGCCACTGGCCGGTCTCGATGTCCTGTGCCAACAGATTCGAGGCGGTCAAGCGCAGCTTGCCGCGCCTTTCGGTTGCGTACTGTGCCCAGGCCTCAAGTTCGCGTCGGTAGGACGTGATGTCCAGCTCGCTGAGGCTGTAGCGTATTCTGCCTCCGCTGCGATGAGTGTATGCCAAGCCACTGCTCCACCGCGATGAAATGCGGTAATCGAGCGATGCACTGGCGGTGAATGGCACTTGGTCTTCTATCCGATTGTCAGGCCCGGGAAGACCCCTGACCCGGGAGTGGTTCCAGGTGGCGTTGCCGCGCAGCTCGATATCCGGCCCTCTGCGGAACAGACGTGCCAGCGGCATCCTGCCATCCATTTCGATGCCCCAGGCAACGGCGCGGGTACCATTGACCGGCGTCGATACCCAGCGCCCGTCACGTAGTACCGTTTCATTGCGGATCGGTGCGTCGATGCGGCGCAAGTAGCCGCCGACGCTCCCTTGTGTACCTTCACGGCCGTGGATTTCCCAGGCCGCATCCAGACCCCACGCCAGTTCCGGACGCAGTGCTGGATTGCCGATCTCGTCGGGGTTCAGTGGGCGGTTGTTGGTGGATGTGTACGGGCGCGGGACCAGTGAGCGCAGCGCCGGCGCGCGGAAGCTGCGGCTCAATGAGACCCGCAGCTGGTCCTTGCCCTTCGCACGCTTCCACAGGCCCTGCAGGACGGGCGTGAACACGCTGGTGCTGTGGCGCATCGTGGCGAAGTTGCGACCTTCGCTGCGGGTCTGCAGTTGTTCCCAGCGGCCGCCGATGTAGAGGGCACTGTGCGCTCCCAACGGAAACTCATCCTGCGCGTACAGCGCCACGCGCTGCAGGCGCGCATCGAACGAAAGGTCGCTGACCGTTGATGGTTCGCTGGGGGAAGAGTGCAGCTGCTGTACTCGGGATTCGCGGCGTGAGTCCATGCTGCTTTCGGCACCGACCTGCAGCGTATGGCGGCCGCGCGCCGGGAGGGTCCACTGCACGCGGGTGGTGCCGCCCAGCACGTGCAGCTGCGCATCGGTGCGATCGAAAAGATTGTCCTGCTGTGCCTTGTCCTGCCCTTGTTCGCGAAAGCGGTAGTCTTCCCGGTTTCCGTCCACGGCCAGACGCAGGTTCAGGCTGCCTCCATCCTGCAGTTTCTTCTCCCACTCTGCGCTGACCTGACCCTGGTCAAGGCGCAGGCGCGTGCGCTGCCGATAATGCGGAGTGCGTAGCGCCGGGCCCAGCAGCGTGTCCCAATCGATGTACATGTCACGACGAAAGTCGGAAGCATCCACCAAGGCCTGCAGCGAAAGGGTCGTGTCATCGCTGGCTCTGAACGTCAGTGAAGGCGAGAGCGAGACGCTGTCGCGTCGGCCGGTGGCACGCAGGCGCGATTGTCGATGCAGCAACGGCGCATCAACGCCATCCCAAGCGTCTTCGCTGCCGTGTTCCTCGACCAGGAATGCGCGGGCGGTCGCCGTAGCGGTCAGCGAAAAATCGCGGTCGAGGTTGGCACGGCTCTGCCGCCAGCTTGCTGACGGGGTCATGCGCCCTTGGGTATCGGCCCATGAAACCGTCAGCCGTTGAGTGTCCTTTGCAACCGGTGCGCGGGTGACGATGTTGAGTGTGCCGGCGATGGCACCCATGCCCTGATCAACGGAGGGCGCGCGCAGGATTTCGACGCGCTCGATCAGATCGGTGGCCAGTGAGTCCAGGCTGAAACCGGCGGGTGCGCGTTGGCCGTTCAACAGGATCTGCGTGTAGCCCGGGCCCAGGCCGCGCAGTGACACGGTGCCTGGGCGGCCCGGCGCGCCGCCTGAAACGCTGACACCGGGCAATCGCTTGAGTGCCTCCAGCAGGTCGGTGTCGCCGTGTCGCTGCAACGTATCGCGGTCCACCACAATGCGGCTGGCGGTGTCGTCACGGCGAGCGTCGTAGCGCTCGGCCTGGACCTGCACTGCATCCAGATCGGCCGTGATCGGAGGTGCGGGTGTCAGAGGCGGAGCGGCTGCAGCGGTCGTTGATCCTGTCAGACAGCCGATGGTGAACCATACGCTGGCGCGGGCGCGTACCGTTGTCGGGGAGGACGAAGATCGTTGCATTGTCGTGCAGTTCCTTTGTCGTGGTGCGAAAGCCGGTCGCAGCAGGCCCTCCCGCGGCCAGGTATCGAAACGATGCGTAGAGGGGGCGGCCGGGAGAGCCGCCGGTCATTGCCTTACTGCAGCCAGTCCTGTGGGTCCACGCGTGTTCCGTTGCGCAGCAGCTCCATGTGCAGGTGTGGACCGGTGGTACGCCCGGTGTTGCCGCTGCGGGCGATGGGATCGCCCCTGCGCACGCGCTGGCCTGGCTGCACCGCGAAGTCCTGCAGGTGTGCAAACAGCGATTGCCAGCCAGCGCCATGATCAATCACGACAACCGTGCCGTAGTTGGCGCCATCGGGATAGGCGTGCGTGGCGGCGATCACGGTGCCGTCGGCGGGGGCGAGCACGGCGGTGCCACGGCGCGCGGCGAAGTCGGTGCCGTGATGGGCGTTCTGGCGGAAGTCGGAGACGTGACCGAACACGCTGGTTACCCGCGCATTGGACAGTGGCATGAAGAATGACGGGGGTAGCGGCGTGGCTTCCACCAGGGTTACCGACGCGATGGGGAGTGGCAGCGTCAGTGACGTCGGTCCTGCCACCGCGGCGGCCTGTACGGTGGCCAGGCCGACTGTGCAGGCAGAGCCCAGTGCGAACATCAACAGGATGCTGATGATGCCTGGGCGGCGACCGCCATCACCCTGCAGCATGTGCTGCAAGCGCACCTGATGGCCGCCGAAATCGCGATGGGTGAGGGCGCTGGCCGGCTGCACTGCCGTCGCGCAGCGAAGTGTCTGGACATAAGCGTGGGCCAACAGGCGGCCGTCGTTGGCAGCACCACCTTCGGCCAGTGCACGTGCATCGCATTGCAGCTCGGCGGCCAGCTGCATGCGCGCGGCAATGCGTCGAACGAAGGGATTGAACCAGTACAGCGCACCAACAAGCCGCATCAGCGCTGCGCGCTGGGGATCACGGCGCTGCAGGTGGGCCGCCTCATGGCCGATGACCAGGCGAAGCGTACGATCCGGCAGGGTCAGGCTGGCCGTGGGCAGGATGATCTGCGGCCGCGGCATGCACAGGGCGAACGGCGTACCGCTACCTTCTACCGTACGCACCGCGATGCCTTCCTGCCGCAGCCCCTGCACGGCGTGGCGCGATTGCGGGCCAGGCAACTGCACTGTCTGCAGCGCGTGGCTGCCGCGCAGCAGGACCCACAACCGGCGGCTGGCCAACGCCCAGCGAACGAGGGCCAGCATGGCCCCTGCGATATAGACGGTCAGCAGCAGTGGCGTCAGCCAGGCCATCAAGGATTCGGTCGCCGCGAGTGCAGGCAGTTGCACGGGGAGCAGTACGCCGGTGCCGCTGTCCAGCGCAACAGGCAATGCGCTGGCCAGCTCCTGCAACGGTGTCGCCTTCACCGGCAGCAACAGTGCAAGCAAGGGGGGCAGCACAGCACACAATCATGCCCCCAGCCAAAAGCGCGCCGACGCGTGTGAAAGCCTGAGCAGTCGCTGCAAAAACTGCGCGCCGTACCAGACCAGGCCAGCCCCCAGCAGGCTCGCAGCGAGGCTGATCATCCACGGGGCGGTTGATGACAGGCTCATGGCTGGTCCTCGTCATCCTCGAGCAGCAGCGCCTCCAGTTGCTCGATTTCCTTGTCGCTCAGCAGGCGGCTTTCGGCGAACGCCTGGGTCGGCAGCGGCCCGTCGATCTCCAGCACGCGGCGGGCGAAGTCGGCACTGAGTGCGGCCAGCGTGGCTACCTTGCCGGCCCTTGCGGTGTATACATTCAGACCGTGCTGGCTGCCTTCTTTCACCAGGCCCTTGTCGACCATCCGTTCCAGCGTCTTGCGCGTGGACGAATACGACCAATCCAGCGTGGCCGCCGCCGCGTTGTGCAGTTCGCGTGCGCTGCAGGGGCCGTCGCGCCACAGGCACTTCAACAACTCCAGTTCGGCGTTGGAAGGTGTCGGAATGCGGGGCATGGCCAGACCTGTGCATTTGAACGATGTCGCAAGTGTGCGACATGTGTCGCATGTCGTGCAAGAGGGGGGTATCGAGGCAGCGCGCAAGCGCTGAAGTCAGTCGGTCACCATCCGGTCGATGGCGCACAACGGTGTTTCATCGGGGCGCAGGGTCAGTACACGCACACCGCTGCGGGTCACGGCCACGGTGTGCTCGAACTGCGCCGACAGCTTGCCGTCGCGCGTGTACACCGGCCATTCGTCGGGCTGTTGGCGGATCGCCGGCTTGCCCTGGTTGAGCATCGGCTCGATGGTGAACACCATGCCTTCCTGCAGTTCCATGCCGGTGCCGGCATGGCCGTAATGCAGGATCTGCGGTTCCTCGTGCATCTCCTGGCCGATACCGTGGCCGCAGTATTCCTTGACCACGCTGTAGCCGTGACTGCGGGCATGGCGGGCGATGGCGTGGCCGATATCGCCCAGGCGCGCGCCAGGCCGCACAGCGGCGATGCCCTTCCACATGGCCTGGTAGGTCACCTGCACCAGCTTGCGTGCGGCGTAGTCGACTTCACCCACCAGATACGTGGTGCTGGAATCGGCGATGTAGCCGTTCTTCTCCAGCGTGATGTCGAGGTTGACGATCTGGCCGTTGCGCAGCACGTCATCGGCCGACGGCATGCCGTGGCAGATGACGTTGTCGATCGAGGCATTGAGCACGTACGGGAACCCGTACTGCCCTTTGCTGGCGGGCCGTGCCTGCAGGTCGTCGACGATCATGCGTTCGACGATGTCGTTGATCTCCAGCGTGCTGCGGCCCTGCAGCGGCAGCGCGTCGAGCATCGCGAAGACCTGCGCCAGCAGTTGCCCGGACTCGGCCAGGCGATCGATCTCATCGGGGCGCTTGATCATGGCCATCGGCTCAGGCCCGCCCGGGCGCAAGCAGCTGCGGCTGCACGCCGGCGGCGCGCAGTTCGCTGGCGACAACGTCCTGGAAGCTCAGGGTCGGGTTCATCTCGCACAGCATGCCGACCCGGATCCAGAACGTGGCCTGGGCGTTGATCGAGCGGTTGGAGACGGTGCAGGCACGGCGCAGCTGGTCGTGCAGGGTGTCATCGATGTTGACGATGCCCATGGGAGTTCTCGGCAGGGTATATATGGATCGTATACGAAACGTATATTCCCGCTCAAGCGCGTGGCATTCAGCCTGCGTGCGTGGCGAAGCGCAGGCGGTTGCCGTCCGGATCGACGATCAGCATTTCGCGGCTTCCCCAATCGGTATCGTGTGGCGGCTGCTCGATGGGCACCCCCGCAGCGCTGAACGCGCGGTGCAGGGCATCGACGTCGGCGACGATGAAATACACCGCACCGCCTACTTCGCAGTCACCGGTGTGTTCGGTCAGAAAGATCGTCTGGCCCTCGCGGGTGAGCTGGGCGAACAGCGGAAAGCCGGGTTCGAAGCGGTGCTCCCAGTCGACGAGGAAGCCCAGGCCCTGCACATAGAACGGCAGGCTGGTATCGGCATGGCGCATGCGCAGCTGCGGGATGACGGTCTGGGGCATGACGGTGGCTCCGGTAGCGGGAACCCAGTGTAGTGCCGAGCCATGCTCGGCTATCGCCTTTTGTAGAGTCGAGCCATGCTCGACTCAGGGGACCGCGAACAGCAGCCGAGCATGGCTCGGCTCTACCCGGCTCTGGTAGTTGCCAACCTTGGTTGGCATTGCCGGCCAGCGGCCGGCGCCAGCGCTCAGCAGGCAGTCGGCACTGCGGCCATCGCCGCCAGCAGTTCGCGGTTCACCTGCTGGTGCTGCTGCTGCCAGGCCGGCAGATCGCTTGCAGTGATGTCCGGTTGCCCATCCAGCGACGACAGCCAGCGCTTGAAACGGCTCTGGTAGCTGGGCAGTGACACTTCGCCGGTGATATCGCTGCCCACCAGTCCACCGGTGCGCAGGGCCTCGATCACCATCAGTGCGTGTTCAAGCTGGAAGCGGCCTTGGTCCCAGTTGCTGCGCGCTACCTCCTCGGCGAACACGTCCTTGTCGATCGACAGATAGGTGGGCTGCGGCGCCTGCGCCTGTTCGGCGGCGAACGCGGCAACCAGTGCTTCGGGATGTTCGAAGCGGCGGAAGGCGCCCGCCATGCCCATGCGGCTGGCCCAGCCTACATCCACGTCCATGCACCAGTAGGTCAGCCGTCGCCCCAGCAAGGGCCGCCAGTGGTTCTCCCACGCGTGGCCCAGGCCGATATCGGTGGAGGTGATGCCCAGCACGTGCACATGCGATACCTGCGGCAACGCAGCGGCGGCATTCACCCAGGAACCGCAGTGCATGCCGAAGGGAAAGCGCATGTTGTCCGGGTGGTTGTCCAGCACCACCAGCTGGAACGGGACGCGCGTGTGCAGGCGCTGCAGCAGTGGCAGGCTGAGATGGTGGAAGTCGCCGCTGCCGAGCATCACCGTGCCGAGTTGTGCCGGCAGCGGCAACAGAACGTCATTGGCGAAGCGTGACAGCGTGGCGTTGCGGCAGGCAAAACGCAGCGGGTCATGCCAGTGCTGCAGTGCGAGCGTGCGCGCCTGCGGCAAGGGCAGTACGCCACCATCGAGGTCGAGGATCAGCGGGGGACGCAGTTGCATCGGTCAGCCCCCTCCATCCGGCTCACCCTGCAGGTGCGGGGCCAGTCTGCGCAGGGCGGCGCGCAGCAAGGGCGAACGCGTATGCACCGCATGCACGGTGGAAGTGAAGCGGGCACCCAGTTCGGCCTTGATGCGTGAATCGGTCCAGCCGGCGACGTAGTGGCTGAGGCCGTGCTGCAAGGCGTACTCCAGGTTGTGCATCCAGCTGACCGAGTACAGGTTGTGGTCGCGCGACTGCGGATAGGACAGGCCGATGTACTTGTCCACCAGCTTGCCGGCGTGCACGTAACACAGGTTCCAGCCGATCAGCTCGCCGTTGTGGCGGTAGAGGAACAAGCGCCCCTGACCCTGCGTGTCTGCCAACAGGTGTTGGAAGAAGGCCAGGTCGAGCTGGTCGAAATGCACGGCGCTTTGTGCATACACCTGCAGGTACAGCGCGTGCAGTTCGGCCTGCAGCCGTGGCTCGGCAAGCGCGGGGTCGCCGGTAGCGATGCAGTCGATCTGCAGGTGGGCACGCGAGCGCAGTTTGCGCCGGATGTTCTTGCGCCGCGCCGTGGACAGGCGCGCCAGGTAGGTGTCGATGCAATCGAAATCGATCGCCACCCATGCCAGCGGCATGCCTTCCAGCTGGATGAAGCCGCGTTCCAGCAGCGCCTGCAGGAAGGCCTGGCTGTGCGCGTTGGCGGCGTCGTCCAGCAAGGGGGAATCGATCGCCAGATCCTTGACCACCAGCAGCCGGCTGTCACCGACGCCGTGACGCAGCACGTCGTCGGCCAGTGCTGCCGCCGACACATGTGCCGGCAGCGGTGTGTACTCGGTGCTGGTGGCGCCGATGAACCGCGTCTGCCAGGTCAGCCACGGCTGCCACAGGCGCGACAGCGGCAGCCCCAACAGGCGCGAGCGCAGTGCATCGTCCAGGGTCGTGGTCAGATCCAGCGGCGCACGGAAGCTGGGCAGGCCACTGGGCAGGCGGCTGGCATCGAAGCCCAGGGGCGGGTGGGCCAGGAAGCCCTCCAGCAGCGCGGCCGGTTCCAGCGCGGTGCTGGATACACGCGGAATCATGTCCATGCGGGGCACGGGAACCGGCAGCGCATTGCCCTCAGCCCTTGGCCTTGGTCAGCAGCTGGTCCAACAGGGTGATCGCCAGATCGATCTCTTCGTAGGTGATGTTCAACGAAGGCGCGAAGGTGATCACGTTCTTGTACCAGCCACCGACATCGAGCACGAGGCCCATGCGCTTGCCGTCGTGCAGCAGGTCGCCGGCCAGGCCGATGTCGACCATGCGGTCCAGCAGCTCACGGTTCGGAGTGAAGCCATCGGCGGCGCAGATTTCTGCACGCAGGGCCAGGCCGAGGCCATCGACATCGCCGATTTCCGGATGGCGCTTCTGCAGGCCGCGCAGGCCGTCGAGGAAGTAGGCGCCCTTTTCCGGCACGGTGCGTTCGTAGTCCATCTCCTTGCCCAGCTTCAGCACTTCAAGGCCCAGGCGCGTACCCAACGGATTGGAGTTGAAGGTGGAGTGGGTGGAGCCCGGCGGGAACACGGTCGGGTTGATCAGCTCTTCGCGTGCCCACAGGCCCGACAACGGGTTGAGGCCGTTGGTCAGCGCCTTGCCGAACACCAGCACGTCCGGGGTGACATCGAAGTGTTCGATGGCCCACAGCTTGCCGGTGCGCCAGAAGCCCATCTGGATCTCATCGACGACCATCAGGATGCCGTACTTGTCCAGCACGCGCTTGAGGCCCTTGAAGAAGTTGCGCGGCGGAATGACATAGCCGCCGGTGCCCTGGATCGGCTCGACGTAGAACGCGGCGTACTCGGCCTGGCCGACCTTGGGATCCCACACGCCGTTGTACTCGCTTTCGAACAGACGCTCGAACTGGTGCACGCAGTGGTCGGAGTATTCGTCCGGGGTCATGCCCTTCGGGCGACGGAACGGATACGGGAACGGGATGAACATCGCGCGTTCGCCGAAGTGACCGTAACGACGGCGGTAGCGGTAGCTGGAGGTGATCGACGAGGCGCCGAGGGTGCGGCCGTGGTAGCCGCCTTCAAACGCGAACATCAGGCTCTTGCCGTTGCGCGCGTTGCGGACGATCTTCAGCGAATCCTCGACCGCCTGCGCACCACCGACGTTGAAGTGCACGCGGCCATCGAGGCCGAACTTCTCGTGCATGTCCACCGCGATGGTCTTGGCCAGCTGCACGCGCGTGGGGTGCAGATACTGGCTGGCGACCTGCGGCAGGGTGTCGATCTGGTCCTTCAGCGCATTGTTCAGGCGCTGGTTGGCGTAACCGAAGTTGCAGGCCGAGTACCACATCTGCAGATCGAGGTACGGGGTGCCGGCGGCGTCGAACATGTAGCTGCCTTCGCAGCGCTGGAAGATCTTCGGCGGATCGACGTAGTGCACGGTGTCGCCGAAGGAGCTGTAGCGGGCTTCGTCTGCCAGCAGCTGCGCATCGGTGATGGCGGCATCGGCGTTCTTGTCAAAAATATTCATCGGTTCGGTTCCGGAGAGGGCATTCAAAGGAAGCAACGGGCGGAGCGATCAGGCGGTGGCGAGCAGCCGCGGAAGCGAGGGCTGAAGCAGGCTGCCGTCGAGCAGGCGCGGCAGCAGCGCAGTAGCGTCGTGGAAGGTGTCGATGGCGGCGTGGGGAATGCCGGCGTCGGTGCAATGGGCAATCAGGCGACGCTTGGCGAATACGAAATCGGCGTGTTCGGACACGCAGAAATCCGAGGCGCCATCACCGATCATCAGCACGCGGGGCGCTTCGTCAGCACGCGCCTGCGCCGCGCAGGTGCACTTGCAGGTACCGCTGCGGCAGCCTTCGGCCTGGTAGGGGGATTCCAGTTGCCAATGACCGTCACACCAGCGCAGGTGGTTGGCCACTACAGGCAGCGGTGGCAGGCCATGGTTGGCGAGGATGCGATGGATCGCGTAGTCCAGACCGTCGCTGACGATGCGCAGTGACAGGCCCAACGCGTGTGCGCGATTGACGAAAGCGGCGAAGCCCGGATCGATGCTTACCTGGTCCAGGTGTGCATTGAGGGTGGCCGGATCCAGCTTCAGCAGGCGGACCTGGCCCTGCATGCACTCACGCGAGCCGATCTCACCCGACCGCCAATGATCTTCCAGCTGCTGCCAACCGGGCTGGCCGAACTTTTCCAACAGTGAATCGATGACGTCCTCGAGGCTGATGGTGCCATCGAAGTCACACAGGATGCTCCATTGCATGGGCAGCTCCGTCGATGAAGAGAGGCCTTGGCACGATGCCGGCGACGGGGCCAATGTAGGCAGGCCGTCTTTCTCGTTCCTTTCCGCCTGAAAGCACGAAGGGAGGCGCTCGGGAAGCGTTCAGCCATTGACGTGAGCAGGCCTCGCCGGGCTTCAGCGACTACTGGCGCGCCAGTACCTTCACGATCTCGCGGGTGTCTTCATGGGTCAGCCAAGGGCTGTTGCCTACGGTCAGGCAGCGGGCGGCGAAGTCGCGGGCATTGGGTACATCCGCGTCTGCGACGATGCCTCGCAGATAGGCGTAGTCCGGCAGGGCATGGATGAACATGCGGCTGACACCCAGGCCGCGCTGCCACAGCGCGGACAGCGCTTTGTCACGCGCACGTTCGCTCGGCAGCAGCAGCATCAGCATCGGCCAGGTACCAAGGGTGCCAGGCATTCCGTCCACCACTTCAACGGCAGGCAGCGACTCCAGCTGCACGCGCAGCTGCAGCGCACGCAGGCGGGCCGCCTGCAGGAAGGCGGGCAGGCGCTGTGCTGCGCGTGCACCGACGTTTTGCCGCCAACGGCTGACGCGATGCTGCGGAATGTCCAACGGAAACACATCACCCACCGCAGCTTCCAGGTCGCCGCTGCGCAGGGCACGCCGCAGCGGGTTTCCATACACCAACGACAGCAGGGAAGGGCGGTAGCATGCCGCCAGGCCCAGCAGCTGCAGGCTGCGGGTCAGCTCCCAGCGCAGGCTGAAGGGCGTGCTTCCTGCGGCCTGTTCGATCAATGCCGCACGCAGTGCTTCGTCATGCGTCAGCAGCAGGCCGCCCTCAAGCAGGCTCAGGCCCTTGCCGGCGGCCAGGCTGAAGAAGCCGATATCACCGCGCAGGCCCACGCTGTTGCCGGCCACACGGGCCCCCAGCGCCTGAGCAGCGTCCTCGATCACCCACGCGCCGACGCGGTGCGCGATCGCACATGCGCGATCGACATCGGCGATGCGCCCGCCCAGATGCGTGGGAATGATCGCCAACGTGCGTGCATCGGCTGCGGCGTGCAGTGCTACCGGGTCGAAATCGAAATGGTCGCGGCGGGTATCGCACAACTGTATGCGCAGGCCGAGGCTGTGCACGGCAATCGGCACCAGTGGACAGGTATAGGCCGGCAGGATCACCGTATCGCGTTGCGGCGCGCGCCTGCGCAGGGTGCGCAGGGCGATCAGCAGGGCGTGGGTGCCCGAGCAGGTCAGCTGCAGCGGCGGCGTGCCCAGCTGCTCGGCGAGAATCGCGCACAGGTCACCGCCACCGGGAAGGAAATCGCCGGCCTGCAGCGGCAGGCCGGCGGTGGGCGGCAACTCGCGCGACAGCAGGCTCACGGGGCTGCTTCGGCAGCGTGCGGATCATCCGCCTCGGCGCGGCCGAGGCAGATGATGCCGGCCACGATCAGCACCGCACCGATCAGGTGATGCAGCGTCAACGGTTCGTGCAGCAGCCACGCCGACAGCAGCAGCACGCTGATCACTTCCAGATGAGAAGCGGCGAATGCAGGGCCGATCGGCGCGTGCCGCAGCAGGCTCATCCAGGTGAAGAACGCGCCGACGTAACCGAGCATCGCGCCGTACACCCAGGGCTGCGACAGCACGCGCAGCAGCCACGCGGTGTTGGCCTCGACCGGCAGCGCGGCGTCGCCGGCATACTTGAAGCACAGCTGGGCCAGGGTGTCGAAGGCCATCAGCAGCGGAAAGCCGATCAGGTACAGCCGCCTCATGTTCCGGCTCCAACCACGGCAACGCCGGCGCTGACCAGCAGCATGCCGGTCACCCGCAACGGCGTCAGCCGCTCGTGGAACAGGAGGCGGCCGGCAACCATCAACGCGACGATGTTGATCGAGCCGAGCAGTACGCCCTGCGACAACGGGACCAGCGACAGGAACGCGATCCAGGCGACGAATTCAAGCACGTAGCAGGCGATGCCCAGCCACAGCCAGGGACGGCCGAACATGTGTTTCCAGCGCTGCAGGCCTTCGCCATCCTGCGGGTCGCTGGCGGCAGCCTTGAAGGCCAACTGGCCGCCGGTGTCGAGCACCACGTTGACCAGCCACAGCAGGGTCGCAAGCGATCCCATCTCAGGCGACCGCCTGCAGCACGCCCGCACGTTCGCCGATGTCGCTGAAGAAGCGCGCGCTGCGGCGGATCACCTCGCGCCGTTCGCGATCGATGGTGATCATGTGGTAGCTGTCTTCCAGCACCACCAGCTCGGTCGGGCCGCTGACGCGCGAGATCACCAGTTCGGCATTGCCGATGCTGGCCACGTCGTCCTCGCGGGCGTGCATCACCAGACACGGTGCCGTGACCTGGTGCAGGTGACGGCGTGTCCAGGTGCTCAGTGCACGCATCTCGGCCAACGCATGCCACGGATTGCCCGGCAGGCCGGCGGCGGCACTGTCACCGGACAGCATGGCGGCGCTGACCTGCGCGCGCAGGCGCTCGTCGCGCAGGCCATACGGCGGCTCTTCCATGAACATGCGGTCGCGGCCGATGCCCAGGCGCTTGAACCACGGCAGCAGGAACGAGAAGCGCGCGACCGCCGGAATGTTCCAACCGTCGTAGCGGAAGGTGGCGCCGTACACGCCAACGCCGGAGACCCAGTCCGGCCGGCGCGCGGCCAGTGCCAGCGCCAGCACCGCACCCATCGACAGCCCGCCGACGAACAACTGGTCCACCTTGCCGCGCAGGTTCGCCGCCGCATCTTCCACGCCCTGGTACCACTGTTCCCAGCGAGTCTGCAGCAGGTCCTCGACGCTGCCGCAGTGGCCTGGCAACTGCACACCGTGCACGCTGAAGCCGGCGTTGTTCAGGCCTTTGCCCAGCATGCGCATCTCGGCCGGCGTGCCGGTCAGGCCATGGATCAGCAGGACACCCTGCGGGCCACCGGGAAGAAAGAACTCATGGGATGCGGACACCAGTCGGCTCCAGCGCGGCAGTCGGGAAGGTCAGCATCGCAAGCGCGATTTTCGGCAACCTTTCAACGGCCCGACTGGATCAAGGGCCCTTCAGCAACGGTATGGTGATGGACACCTTCAGGCCGCCAGCGGGGCGGTTGAGGTAGCCCAGGCGCCCGCCCAGATGCTCGACGGCCTCATGAGCGATGGCCAGGCCCAGGCCGGTACCACTGGCGGCAGTGCCAGGTGCGCGGAAGAAGCGTTCCCCCAACCGCGACATCACGTCCTCGGGTACGCCCGGGCCGTTGTCTTCGACGTACAGCTCGACATCGTTGTCGTCCAGCGCCTGCACGCCCACCGTGACGGTCGCATCCACGCCGGCGTAGCGCAGGGCGTTGTCGATCAGATTGTCCAGCGCCTCGTGCAGCAGGGCGCCGTTGCCCAGTATCCGCACCGGCTGCTGCGGACCCAGGTAGCCCAGGTCGATGCCATCGCGGATCGCTTCGGGCACGCGCATGCCCACCCATTGCGGCACCAGTTCGGACAGGTCCAATGCCTCCACCGTCTCCGGCACGGTCTGGGCACGGCTCAACGCCAGCAGCTGGGTGCTGACGCGGGCAGTTCGTTGGTTGAGCCGGCGGATGTTCTGCAGCGCTTCGCGCACGGTCTCCGGATCGCCGTGGGCCAGTGCCTGGTCCACGTGCAGTGCCATGCCCGCCAGCGGCGAGCGCAACTGGTGGGCGGCATCGGCAATGAAGCGGTTCTGCAGCGTGATCATTTCCGCCTGCCGCGCGAACAGGCCATCGATGGTGCTGATCAGGGGCTGGATTTCCTCGGGCACGTCGGCATCGGAAATCGGTGCCAGCTCGCCGCGGCGCTGGGCCAATCGCGAGGTCAGCGGAGTCAGGATACGCAGGCCGTGGGTCACGCCGAACCAGACCAGCGCCGCCATTCCCAGGGCCAGCATGGCCATCAGGGGAATGACGATCATCAGGATCTCGCGTGCGCGCTGGCGGCGGTCGGCCATGCTTTCGGCCACGGTCACCGCCAGCTGGTCCTGCGGATCGTTCATCGCCTGGGTGCAGACCGTCGACATGCGCACCTGCTGGCCGTTCAATTCACCTTCGTACAGCGCCGGGTGCGTGCCGCTGCAGTCCTGCGACGGTGCGTATGCACTGAAATCGGCGTTGCCGGCGATGGTGCCCAGGCGGCTGCTGTCGACGTTGAAGTAGCGATGACCGTCGGGGTCGTACTCGATGAGGAAACGTGCCTGCGGGGACAGGTCGCTGCTGACCGGCATGGTGCTGAGCATCTGTGCGAACGATACGGTGTCGTCGGTCAGGTTGCGGTCGTGAATGCGGTTGGAGTAGTCCAGCGCTACGTAGTACGCCAGCAGCGTGTTGAAGGTCAGCAGGCCCAGCATCGGCAGCGCCAGGAAGGCGAGCAGACGCCGTCGCAGGCTGGGAGGTCCGCTGATCACGCGCCGGCATCTTCCAGCATGTAGCCCAGCCCGCGCACCGTGCGGATGCCCATGCCGCCCGGCTGCAGCTTGCGGCGCAGGCGATGCAGGGCGATGTCCAGGCCATTGTCGGTCAGGTCCTGGCCCCAGTCGCACAGGGCCTCCACCAGCTGCGCACGGGAGACGATGCGCTCGGCACGCACCGCCAGGGCGGACAGCAGGCCGAATTCGCGCGCGGTCAGCTCCAGCGTCTGCTCGTCGATCCACACCCGGTGCCCGGTCAGGTCCAGGCGCAGCCGGCCGATGCGCAGGTCGGGGTTGCCGTTGCTGGTGACCCGGCGCAGTTGTGCGCGCACGCGCGCTTCGAATTCGTCCAGCGCAAAGGGTTTGACCAGGTAGTCGTCGGCCCCCAGGTCGAGCACACGCACGCGCTCGGCCAGGCCATCGCGTGCGGTGACCACCAGCACGGCCAGGCCATCACCACGCTGGCGCAGCCGTTGCAGCACGTCGCGGCCATCCAGCTGAGGCAGGCCAAGATCCAGCACCAACAGTGCGTACTGCGTGGAATTCAGAGCGGCATCGGCATGCGCGCCGTTGTCCACGTGATCGACCACGTGGCCCTGCCGGCGCATCGAGGCGCACAGGCCGGAGGCGATGTCGGGGTCGTCTTCTGCGATGAGAACGCGCATGCGCGGGGCTCCTGGGGGCGGATGGGCCGCCCGCTGGACAGGGCGGGCCTCTCGGCTGCCGAGGGTAGCGGCAAACCGGGTGCAGGTGGCGGACGTGGAGTGCCTGGGCCGGCCCGGCGCTGGCCCTTCGTTCAGTCCTGCAGGCCGGGCTCGCCCTTGGCCAGTGGCACCCGCGAACCGTCCAGCAGGCCGCGACTGAGCTTGCCGTCCTCGATGAACAGCAGTTCGCCGTTCTCGCCGTTCTTGATGCTGCTGTCGATGGCGATCACGCGGTCGTCGTGGAAGCTGCTGACGTGTGGCATGGACGTGTGGCCGACCACGATGCGCTTGAGCTGGAGGCGGTCGAGCACCGCCTGCACACCCGGGGTGTCCAGGCGTCCGTCGAAGTAGCCGCGGTACCAGATCGGGCTGGTCTTGCCGTCGTACAGCGGTGCAGTGGCGGGGTCTGCCTTCACCTCGGCCTTGGGAATGCCCAGCGAGGCCTGGTAGGCAGCGTTGGTGTGGGCCGGGTCCAATGCCATCTGCACGGCATCGGGCGAGATGCCGCCGTGCAGGAACAGGGTATCGCCGATCTGCAGCAGCACCGGGCGCGTGCGCAGCCACTGGCCGATCACCGAGTCGGCACCATACAGCTGTGGATAGCTGCGGCCGAGCAGCTGCGCGCTGCGCAGGTACTTCGGGTTGACGTAGCGCAGGTCGTCGTAGAGCACCATGGTCTCGTGGTTGCCGAGCACGAAATGCACCGCGCCACCGGCCGCCGCCGCCTGCTGCTGCAGGCCGTACAGCAGCCAGAACGCTTCGGTCACCTGCGGGCCGCGATCGAACACGTCGCCCGCGATCACCAGCGTGTCCGTACCCAGTGCCCAGCGGTCCTGCGCGTCGATCACCCGGTTGGCGCGCAGTAGGCGGACCAGCAGGTCGTACTGGCCGTGGATGTCGGACACCGCGACGATGCGCGGCACCGCCGGCAGCACGGATACCGACGGCGCATTCGGCGGCAGCACATGTACCGCATGCGGATAGCCGCAGCGCGCGGCAACGTCCGCGCCCTCGCTGCCGGCGAGCACGGTATGGGTTTCCACCTGGTCCTGGCAGATCCACTGCGCTTTCAGCTGCGCGCCTTCACGGAACACGTAAGGGCCATCGCTGTCGACGTGTTCTGCGGGTGCTGCGACGTCGCGGGCCGAGGCCAGTGGTGCGGCCAGCAGCAAGGCCAGCGGCAGCAGGATCGAAACGGTTCGGGCGTAGTTCGGCATCGGCGGCATTCAGCGGCAGGAGACCCGCGATGCTAACTGCCCGGGGACGTCGCCGGTGTGCGTGAACGGGCGGATCAGACCTGGCCGCCTTCTTCCTTGAGCTTGCGTACGCGGGTATCGGTGGCGTGCAGCGGCTGGCCATCGCGTCCGCGGGGCTGCATGTAGGGCAGCGGCCGGCGGCTGCTGCATTCGATCAGCTGCGAGTGTGCCTCGCCAGCAGCGAAGCGATGCCGTTCTCCCCATTGGCGCAGGGCGACCAGCAGCGGGAACAGGTCCTGGCCGGCCGCGGTCAGCACATAGTCCTGGTACGCGCTGCCATCGGCGGCAGGCTGCTGCACCAGCAGCCCCGCCTCGACCAGTCGCCGCAGGCGGTCGCTGAGGATGTTGCGCGCCGCGCCCAGGCTGCGCTGGAAATCGCCGAAGCGGCTGATGCCGTCGAAGGCATCGCGGATGATCAGCAACGCCCAGCGGTCGCCAAGCAGATCGGCGCTGCGGGCCACGGGGCAGGGGCTGTTGGCGTGCATGGGGAATGTCCTCGATTGTGGTTGCAGTTTAAAACCAGTGGCGCTACCGTGCACGCAGTTTCAAATTGCAACCACAATGATGATGCCTTCGCTGTCCCGCCCGCTGTTGGGCCTGCTCGCCATTGCTGCCGGTGCCAGCGTGGCCAATGTCTACTTCGCGCAGCCGCTGCTGGAGCGCCTGGCCCACGATTTCGCCCTGGATGCCGCGGTGGCCGGTGCACTGCTGGCTGCCACCCAGGCCGGCAGCGTGATGGCCCTGCTCGGGTTGCTGCCGCTGGCCGACCGTGGCGACCGTCGCCGACTGCTGCGGGTGCAACTGCTGGCGCTGCTGGTGGCGCTGCTGTGGCTGGCCGCCGCCCGCAACACCGCATGGTTGCTGTCGGGCATGCTGCTGGCGGGGCTGCTCGGAACCGCGCTCACCCAAGGATTGATCGCCTACGCCGCCAACCTCGCTGCACCGGAGCAACGCGGGCGGGTGGTGGGCATGGTCCAGGGCGGCGTGTTCATCGGCCTGCTGTCGGCACGCGTGGTGTCCGGCGCGGTCGCCGCCATGGCCGGATGGCGCGCGGTGTACCTGCTGTCGGCACTGTTGATGGCAGCGCTGGCGCTGCTGCTGTGGCGGCGGCTGCCGCACGTGCCGGTGCCTGCAATGGCGCCGGCGTGGCGCGAGCTGCTGCGCTCCATGGTCCAGATGCTGATGCAGGATCGGGCACTGCGAGAGCGCGGGCCATTGGCACTGCTGTTGTTTGCCGGTCTCAATGTGTTCTGGGCCGCGGTGCCACTGCCGTTGTCGGCGCCGCCCCTGAGCTGGTCGACCGCTGGCATTGGCGCGCTGGGCTTGGCGGGCATCGTCGGCGCGCTGCTGGCAGCAAGGGTCGGGCACTGGATGGATCGTGGCTTTGCCCATCGGGTGAGCCTGAGTGCGCTGCTGCTGATGCTGGTCGCCTGGGCGCCGCTGCTCGGCCTGCCGCACTCGCTGGCGCTGTTGCTGCTGGGCGTAGTGGTGCTGGACCTGGGCGGGCAGGCGTTGCATGTGTCCAACCAGGCGCTGCTGCTGCGCGCACCGGCCGAACAGCATGGGCGCCTGGTGGCGCTGTACATGCTGTTCTATGCGGTGGGCAGCGGTGTGGGCGCTGCCGCAGGCACCTGGATGCAGGCGCGCTACGGGTGGCCGGCGGTGTGCGCGCTGGGGGCGGGAATCGCCGTGCTGGGCTTGGCGTGGTGGGCGGCGTGGCGCATTCCGCGCAATGCCGCCCGGTAGCGTCGACGCTGTTCGATGCCCTGCCGCGCGCGCTGCAGGCTCAACGTTGCAACGCGCGTCGCCCGGGTGCCTCCGGCAACGCTTCGTCGGCCACCACCACACGGTTGCGGCCCTGTCGCTTGGCGGCATACATCGCCGCGTCGGCGCGCGCCATCAGCCGCTCGTAGTCCGGATGCCCATCGTGTCCGGCCACGCCGATGCTGGCGGTCAGGCCCAGCGTCTGTCCATTCGGCAGGGAGATCGGCGATTGTGCGATCTGCCGACGCAGGCTTTCGGCGATCACCTCCGCCTGCGACTCGCTCGCCGCCACCAGCACCACCACGAACTCCTCGCCGCCGTAGCGGAACAGGTAGTCGCTGCCACGGGTCTGCTGGCCGAGCAGGGCGGCAACGTGCTGCAGCGCGCGGTCGCCAGCGTCGTGGCCGTGGCCATCGTTGATCGCCTTGAAGTGATCGAGGTCCAGCAACAGCAGCGAGAACGGCGTGTGGTTGCGCGTGGACAATTCGATCTCACGGCGCAGCACGGTCGGCAGGAAGCGCCGGTTGAGCAGGTTGGTCAACGCATCGCTGCCTGCATCCAGTTCGCCGATGCGTTCGAACAGCAGGGTCATCAGGTTGCGGATGGTGGCCAGGTCTTCACGGATTGCCGGCAGGGCCGCCAGACGCCGTGCCGGATCTTCATCGGTGGCGCGCTGCAGGCTGCTGTCGATGCGTGCCATCAGCTGGCCGACCTGCTGTGTCTCGCTGCTTTCGCCGAAGCTGGGAATGCCCTTGTGGGTGAACCACAGGCCGAACTCAGAGGTCGCCAGACTGGCGTTGTCGGCGCCTGTCGCATGGCCGGCGAGGGTGTACAGCAGGCTGTTTTCCCAATCCAGCAGCAGGGCGCGCTGGCGCTCGCGCTCGGTGCTGACGTTCTGCACCAGCGAGAACAGCCGGTACGCTGCGTCGGTGCGCGACGAGCGCTCGCGGGCATGCGTATAGGCCAGGGTCATGCCCTCCATGGCGATGTCCATGATCGCGCTGAGGCAATCGATGGCGGCGAAAGCGGTGTCGCTGTCATCGGCGTCGGCGCGCAGGCGCACGAACAGTTCGTGCTTGAGCACGCGTGCACCGCGTGCCACCAGGTCAACCGGAATGCCGACCCGTGCATGCACATCGCCGATCACCCGCTGTGCGGCGACCGTAGCGGCAATTCCATCCGCATCGGTGGTCAGCAGCTGGGCCAGCCAACGCTGCATCGCCGGTTGCAGGCGCTGCTTGACCTGTTCATGCGACAGGAAGCGGCGCGCACGCGTGTCCTGCAGCAACACTTCGTAGAAGCGCTGCGCCAGCGTCGGCGGTGCATCAGCGGCCACGGCATGCAGCAGCGCGGCGGCAGCGGGGCCGGCCTGCAGCAGACAGTGCTGCCAGGCCTGGGCCAGCGGTTGGCTGGCTTCGTCCAGTTGGGGTGTATCCACGTCGATCTCTAGCGGCGCACAACAGACCACGGTATCGGCCGCAGCTGTCGACGGTTGATGGCAGGTAAGCCAGCCAGTTTAAGCGTCATGCAGGCCGAAAAACGCGGGCAGAGCACATGCCGGCCGATGCCGCAATGCGTTGACGCATTTGAGAATCAATCGCATTTGTGAAAAAATGACGGCAGGAACCGACCTGCGGGCATCCCGCAATGATCCGTCCGCCTCCCCCGTCGCCGCCTCGTGCCCTATGCCAGAGGCTTCCGCTGCCCTGCCAGAAGGTCCAGAACATGCCTGCAAACACTCTTTCACCGCGCCCGCTGGCGCTTGCCGTCGCCGCGCTGCTGGCTGGCGCCGCGGTTACCGCACATGCGGAAACCGATGCCACCGATATCGATACCGTGCATGTCACCGCCTCGCAGATCGCGCGGCAGGCGCTGGGCACCTCCACCATCACCGCTGAAGACATCGCCAAGCGACCGCCGGTCAACGACATCGCTGAACTGCTGCGTACGATGCCCGGCGTCAATCTGACCGGCAACAGCGCGTCGGGACAGTACGGCAACAACCGGCAGATCGATCTGCGCGGCATGGGGCCGGAAAATACCCTGATCCTGATCGACGGCAAGCGCGTGGGTGCACGCGACGCGGTGCGCATGGGCCGCAGTGGCGAGCGCAACACGCGTGGCGATACCAACTGGGTGCCGGCGGAAATGATCGAACGCATCGAAGTGCTGCGCGGCCCGGCGGCGGCGCGCTATGGCTCGGGTGCATCCGGTGGCGTGGTCAACATCATCACCAAGCGCCCGACCGGCGACCTGACCGGCGCGGTTGATCTGTACGGCCTGGTGCCCGAACACAGTGCCGAGGGGGGCAGCGAGCGTGTCGGCCTGCAGCTGAGCGGGCCGATGACCGACACGCTGTCGTTCCGGCTGTACGGCAACCTCAACAAGACCGATGCCGATTCGCTGGATCTCAACCGCAACTTCGCCACCGGCGCCAATGCGGTACCGCCGGCGGGCCGCGAGGGCGTCAAGAACCGCGATGTCAACGCGCTGCTGCGTTGGGACGTGACCGCCAACCAGGTGGTCGAATTCGAGGCCGGCACCAGCCGCCAGGGCAACATCTATGCCGGCGACCGTGCGGTCAGCACCACCGGAACCTCTACCGGCGTCGACCTGGCCGCGCTGGCCGAGCAGCAGGCCGAGACCAACCGCATGTACCGCAGCACCGGCGCGATCACCCATCGCGGACGCTGGGGCGATGTCAGCTCGCGGCTGACGGCAGCGGTGGAAGGGGTCAACAATTCGCGCATCAACGAAGGCCTGGCCGGTGGCCCGGAAGGCAGCTTCAACGGCGCTGACTGGTCGACCTCGCGCCTGCGCAACTACCAGTTGGACGGCGAGGTCAGCTTTCCGACCACCCTCGGCGGCGCCGGGAACGTGTGGACGCTGGGCTTCGAATACCTCGACAGCCGGCTGACCGATCCGTATTCCATGAGCCAGTCCAGCAGCAGCGGTGGTGGCATTCCGGGCCTTTCGGCCGACCGCGCACGCGGCAAGTCCGATGCGCAGACCACCGCCGTCTACGTGGAAGACAACATCTACCTGGGCGAGCGCTGGATCGTGACCCCGGGCCTGCGTTTCGACCATCACAGCCAGTTCGGCAACAACACCAGCCCGAGCCTCAACGCGCAGTTCCGGCTCAACAGTGACTGGGTGGTGAAGGGCGGCATCGCGCGCGCGTTCAAGGCGCCGAACCTGTACCAGGCCAACCCGGACTATCTGTATTACACCCGTGGCAATGGCTGCCCGAACGCATTGCCGAGCCTGGGTGCCGGTTGCTACATGCAGGGCAATGCGGATCTCAAGGCAGAGACCAGCCTGAACAAGGAACTGGGCGTGGAGTGGGCACCGCAGAGCGGCTGGCAGGCCTCGTTGACCTACTTCCACAACGACTACAAGGACAAGATCCAGGCCGGTTACACCCAGATCGGCCTGACGGCCGACAGCAAGGGCCGCATCTTCCGCTGGGAGAACGCACCCAAGGCCATCGTGCAGGGGCTTGAGGGCAACCTGGTGATTCCGCTGCTGGGCGAGCAGGGCGACCGCCTGAAGTGGAGCAACAACTTCACCTACATGGTGGAGAACGAAAACAAGAGCACCGGCCAGCCGCTGTCGGTGATTCCCAAGTACACCGTCAACACCATGCTGGACTGGCAGGCCACCGAGCAGCTGTCGCTGCTGCTGACCGGCACCTTCTACGGCAAGCAGGAACCGGCCACGGCCAACATCAACAACGATCCGCGCTGCACGGCCAACTGCGATGCGTCCACGGTGCTGCAGACCCGCGGCGCGTACAACGTCTGGGGCGTGAGCGCGCGCTACAAGGTGACCGACACGGTCAGCGTGGGCTTCGGCGTCAACAACCTGGCCGACAAGCGCCTGTTCCGCGAGGCCAACAGCAGCGATGCCGGTGCGGCGACGTACAACGAACCCGGCCGCGCGTACTGGGCCAGCCTGCGTTTCGGGTTCTGATCCGCTGCTGCGCACGCCTGCAATGTTATAAACACCGTGATAGTTTCCCAACGCCCGCCGGCGTAGCCTGCCTCCATCGCAAAGGAGCTGTTGCCATGGGTCACGACCACGATCACCTGCCATCCGAGATCCGCCACGAGAAACCCTTGTGGTGGGCGCTCGGCCTGACCTCCACCTTCCTCGTGGTGGAGGTGGTCGGTGCGTTCTGGACCAACAGTCTGGCGCTGCTGTCCGATGCCGCGCACATGGCCACCGACACCCTGGCGCTGATGATCGCGCTGGTGGCCGTGCGGCTGAGCCGGCGTCCGCCGGATGCACGCCGCACCTACGGCTATGCACGCCTTGAGGCACTGGGTGCGATGATCAACGGCGCCATGCTGTTCGTGGTCGCCGGCTACATCCTGTGGGAAGCCATCGGTCGCTTCCGCCAGCCGCAGGAGATCGCCTCCACCGGCATGCTGGTGATCGCTGCGGTCGGTCTGGTGATCAACATGATCTCCATGCGCCTGCTGCAGGCCGGCAGCGGCGAGAGCCTCAACGTGAAGGGCGCCTACCTGGAAGTGTGGGCCGACATGCTCGGCTCGGTGGCGGTGATTGCCGGTGCGCTGCTGATCCAATGGACCGGTTGGAAGCCGATCGACCCGATCCTGGCCGTGCTGATCGGTCTGTGGGTGCTGCCACGTACGTATGTGCTGATGCGCGAAGCGGTCAATGTCCTGCTGGAAGGGGTGCCCAAGGGCATGGACGTGGCCAAGGTGCGCGACCGCCTGTCCGACCACGACGCGGTGCTGGACGTGCATGATCTGCACGTGTGGGCGCTGGCGTCCAGCACGCCGGCACTGACCGCACACATCGTGATGCGCGAAGGCGACGATGCCGACCGCCTTCGTCGCGAACTCGGTGATCGCCTGCACGATGATTTCGGCATCGAACACGTGACCCTGCAGATCGAAGCCGACCACTGCGGTGAAGCCTGTGGCCAGCCGTCAGCAGCGAAGGACGACGATCACGCCGGGCACGATCATGCAGCGACCGATGCGCAGGGCCATCGCGGTCACGTGCATCGCTGAGCGGTATTGGCTCTGCGCTACTTCTGCTCGTCGCGCCGCGAGGCCAGCCGATCCGCCAACCGGGTCGGCTCGGGCAGACGATAGCCGCGCAGCGTGCGCTGCACCCAGGCCAGCGCGGTATCGGCGCTGACCCGATGTCCGCCGGCGACGAACAGCGGCTTGCAGCGCAGCTTGCTGCGCAGCACCCAGCCGAGCTGCTCTCTGCCATCCATCAACGGCGTATGCGCGCCTGCCTCGGCGCCCGGCTCGATGAAGCGGCCGACCAGCTTCGATTTGGCCACGCCGATGCTTGGCAGGTCGGTCACCACGCCCAGGTGTGCGGCAATGCCCAGGCGGCGCGGATGGCTGATGCCGTGGCCATCGACGAACACCAGATCCGGCGTTCGCGGCAGCAGCGCCAATGCCGCCAGCAGCGCCGGCAGTTCGCGGAAGCTGAGCAGGCCCGGGATATAGGGCATGACGGTGGGGATGCGGGCGATTTCCTGCGTCACCGGCTGCAGGGTCTCCGCGTCGAGCAGTACGGCCGCGGCACGGGTGATCGCGCCGTCTTCCTCGAAGCCGACATCCAGCCCGGCCAGCCAGCGCACGGTGGCGGGCAGGCGGTCCTGGCGCTGCACACGGCTGGCCAGCTGTTTCTGCTGCTCGCGGGCGGCGTTGACGCTGCCTTCCCAGCGCCCGGGGTCGATCACGGTATTCATCGGCCACAGGAT
>RCUS01000297.1_pt1 | contig 35454 bp, 31 predicted proteins | sample 2166221 | NCBI WGS metagenome assembly RCUS01 (sample SAMN09932758, study PRJNA488358) | compost metagenome | isolation source: compost soil in cyclohexanecarboxylic | place: Germany: Experimental Botanical Garden
GATACGATTGTGGTCAACAACCGGGAGGCGGTTACCCGGGCGGTGGAGCATCTGGCTTCGCTGGGACACCGGAGCATCGCATTGGCTACGGGACCGCTGACGATCAGCACGCGCACCGAGCGGACGGAGGGTTTCCGGGCGGCTATGAGCGGGCTCGGTCTGGAATGCGAGAGCCGCAACATCATCAATGCGGAGATTTCCAAGCTGAAGGAACGCTTCCGCAAGCGCTTCGAGGAGCCGGAGCCGCCGACGGCACTCATTGCGGGCAACGACCTGGTGCTGCTTGAGGCGCTTGCTTTTGTCAAGGAACAGGGGCTCCGGGTTCCGGAGGATTTGGCGCTAGTTGCATTCGACAACATTCCGTTCGCCCACCTGCTCACGCCGACGCTGACGACCATCAACCAACCTTCGCTGGAGATGGGCAGAAAGGCAGCCGAGCGCATGATCGCCCGCATCCGGGCGGAGGAAGCGCCGGAGGCGGCCGAGTTCGTCTTTGAATGCGAGCTTGCCGTGCGGGAATCGTCCGGGCGTTCCCGTTGAAGGCGGTGCGGGAAGCGTCATTCATATTTGGATAAAACAGCTTCAGGTCCTGGACCGGGAGCTGTTTTTTTGTCGGCTGGCCTCAACCGTACCCCCCGACATCTGCGGACTCCAGAGCCCTTATTTCGGAAAAAACAGCTCTTTTTCGAAGCTTATGGACCTGAGGGCCGTTAACGTGGATTGGCCGGCATTTGTGGAGGCCCCTGGACTGGATAAGTTCCGCTCGGTCCGTAAGCACTGGGAAATAGGCTGATTTCACCCAAACAGCGCATTCTGACAGCGCTTTAAAGAAAGGGCTTGCAAAAAGAAAAGGCCGGGATTATAATGAGCGCATAACCTTTGTAAATCGGTTTACTAAATCGATTTACAGAAAGATCGGCATTTCTGGCAACACAAGCCGATCAAGCCATAAACCATTAATCTCACCCTATTGGCCGCAGTGGACGGTATAGATCATCGCTCATCGAGCATGAAGGAGGATGGTAGGATGAAGGCGGTCTTTGTTCCAACCTCGGTTTTTGGCAATACTCCAGGGCCGCAGCATGAATGGACGCAGACGATTCGCGCTGCGGGCGCCGATGGCATCGAAATCAGGCGGGAGTTGTTCCCGCCGGGGGAGCTGCCGCTTGCGGAATGCCGCGAAGCGAACCGGAGCAGCGGCCTGCGCTGCGTATACTCGGTCCCGATGGAGCTGTGGGACGAAGCCGGAAGGCTGAATGAAACGCAGCTGTCGGCGGTTCTTGAGGAAGCGGGCATTTTGAGGCCGGATATGCTGAAGGTGTCGCTGGGGCATTTCAGAGCAGCGGCCGGAAGTGATGCAGAGGCAAGCGTGACGGATGCGCCGGAAGCCCGCAAGGCTGGGGCTGCGGAAGGCCAGGAGAGCCGGAACAGCCATGAGCGGCTGACCCGCCTGGGCGGGCTGCTGGAGCAGTACCGGACCTTGCATGGGCCGCTGATCCTGCTGGTAGAGAATGACCAGACGCCGCATGGAGGCGACGCCGGAAACTTGAGAGCATTCTTCCAGGCGGTGGGGCGCTCCGGACTCGGCGGAGTTCACATGACGTTCGATACCGGCAACTGGATGTATGCCGGAGAGGAGCCCGTCCGGGCGGCGCTGGATTTGGCGCCTTACACCGCCTACATTCACTGTAAGCATGTCGTATATTCGGAGGACGATGTTCTGCAGACGGTTCCCATTCCCGTGGAGGAGGATGCGTTTTGGCGAGAGCTGCTGTCTCTGCTGCCGGACCGTGCATCACGGGCGATTGAATTTGCGATTCCCGGACCGGAGAGTCTTCCCGGTTATCTGAACATGCTGCGGCAAGCCCGGGGGCGTGCGGGGAAAGGGACGGAAGCGGAGAGACTGAAGGAGGGATGGCAGCCATGCTGAAAGATTCGGTAACTTTTGGAGAGGCTATGGTTATGTTCGTCGCAGGCAGGCCCGGTGCCCTGAAGGATATTGACACCTTCAGCCGCCGCCTCGCCGGAGCGGAGGTCAATGTCGCCGTCGGCCTGTCGAGGCTGGGGCTGTCTTCCGGGTGGATCAGCCGGCTGGGCGAGGATGCGTTCGGCGAGTACATCGCGGAGTATCTCGCCCGGGAGCAGGTTGATATCTCCGGGATCACCCGGGATTCCCGCTACCCGACCGGCTTCCAGCTGAAGTCGAAGGTGCTGGAGGGCGATCCGCAGGTGCAGTATTTCCGCAAAGGTTCGGCCGCAAGCACGCTCGGCGAGGCTGACGTGGACTCCGGCTATCTGACCGGCTTCCGTCACCTGCACATGACCGGCATTCCGCCCGCGCTGACGAAGAGCATCCGCGCATTCGCCTATGCGGCAATGGAGACTATGAAAGGCGCGGGCAGGACTGTCTCCTTTGATCCCAATCTGCGTCCTTCGCTCTGGTCTTCAAAAGAAGAGATGAAGGAGGTCATCAATGACCTGGCCTGCCGGGCGGACTGGGTGCTGCCGGGGATCGAAGAAGGGGAGTTCCTGACCGGCTCAAGGGACCCGAAGGAAATCGCCGGATTTTATCTGGACAGGGGCGTTTCGCTTGTTGCCGTCAAGCTGGGGCCGGAAGGCGCGTATTTCCGCACCCCGAGTGAAGAGGGAACGGTTCAGGGATTCAAGGCGGAGAAGGTTGTGGACACGGTCGGAGCCGGGGACGGCTTTGCGGCTGGTCTGATCGGAGGACTTCTGGACGGTTTAAGCGCCGCGGACGCGGTGCGGCAGGGTAACGCGATCGGCTCGCTCGCGGTGCAGTCCGCAGGCGATCACGACGGATACCCGACGAAGGAAGAGCTTAAGGCGTATCTTCACTATCATCTGACAGGAGTGAGAACGAGATGAACAACTCGAACAAAGGCGGCTTCGTCGCCTCGCGCTGGCTGCGTCTGATGCCGATTGTCTTCGTTACGTACAGCCTGGCCTACCTCGACCGGGCGAACTACAGCTTCGGCGCGGCCGCCGGGATGGCCAAGGATTTGCAGATTACGGCGTCGATGTCTTCGCTGCTTGGCGCGCTCTTCTTCCTCGGGTACTTCTTCTTCCAGGTGCCGGGCGCCCATTATGCCGAGAACAAGAGCGCCAAGAAGCTCGTATTCGGATCGCTGATTCTTTGGGGACTGCTGGCGGCGGCTACCGGCATCGTCCATAACGTTCATTTTCTCATCGTCATCCGGTTCTGTCTCGGTGTTGTTGAAAGCGCAGTCATGCCTGCGATGCTGGTCTTCCTGAGCCACTGGTTTACGAAAAAAGAGCGCTCCCGCGCCAACACGTTCCTCATCCTTGGCAATCCCGTAACCGTACTGTGGATGTCGATCGTCTCCGGGTATCTCGTCTCTTCGGTCGGCTGGAGATGGATGTTCATCCTTGAAGGTCTGCCTCCGATTATTTGGGCGTTCTTCTGGTGGAAGCTGGTTAACGACAAGCCTTCGGAAGCGAACTGGCTGACCTCTCAGGAGAAAAAGGAGCTTGAGAGCGCCCTGCATGAAGAGCAGAAGGGGCTGAAGCCCGTCAAGAACTACGGCGAAGCGTTCAGATCGCCGCTTGTTATCCGGCTGTGCCTGCAGTATTTCTTCTGGAGCATCGGTGTGTACGGCTTCGTGATGTGGCTGCCTTCCATTATCAAAGCGGCTCCGGACATGAGCATGGTTGCTACCGGCTGGCTGTCCTCCGTTCCTTATGTGCTCGCGGTTATCGGCATGCTGACGGCTTCATACTTCTCGGATAAAACACAGAACCGGAAAGCCTTTGTCTGGCCGTTCCTGCTGGTCGGCGCCGTCGCTTTCTACGCTTCCTATCTGCTGGGCGCGGATCATTTCTGGATTTCCTTCATTTTGCTGGTCATCGCCGGCGGCGCCATGTACGCGCCTTATGGACCGTTCTTCGCCATCATGCCGGAAATTCTGCCCCGGAACGTCTCGGGCGGCGCCATGGCGCTGATCAACAGTATGGGTGCGCTCGGCTCTTTTGCCGGATCGTATCTCGTCGGCTATTTGAACAACACGACCGGCGGCTTCGGCGCCTCTTACATCTTCATGGCCGGTTCGCTGCTGCTGTCCGCCATTTTGACCATGACCGTGGGTAAATCCCGGAAGTCGGCTGAATCGTCTCCGGAGGGAAAGCTTGAGGTGTCGACAAGATGAACATTCAACTGGCGCTGGACCGGATGAGCATACAGGAAGCCATCGATATGGCGAGGCTGACGGAGCCTTATATCGACTGGATCGAAGTCGGGACCTCGCTGATCAAAGAGTTCGGCATGGCGTCCGTGGAGGCGATGAACCGCGAGTTCCCGCACAAAGTAATCGTAGCGGATGTCAAAACCTTCGATAACGCCAAATACGAGTTCGAGCTATGCTATAAGGCGGGGGCTGACGTGGCGACCGTCATGGGCGCCGCCCCGCCGGTCACCGTCAGCCTCTGCCTGGAGACGGCGCGGACATGGGGCAGGCAGGTCATGATCGACCTGCTCCATACGACGCCGGAGGAACAGGCGGCGCTCTCCCGCTGGCAGGAGGCGGTCCACTGCCTGCATGTCAGCAAGGACCAGCAGGAGGGCGGCGGCTCCCGGCTGACCGGGCCGGGCGCATATGGAGCCGCCCGGGGCGCCAGGGGAGCAGTCACCGCAGGCGGAATCAGGGGTGACGGTGCCGTCAGCGCGCTGCCTGGAGGCATAGGTACCGCCGCATCCGGCGCTCCCGGTTCCGCCAGCGGAAGCCCGGCGGAACTCCGGATCGCCGCCGCGGGCGGGATCACGCTGGAGTCGCTGCCGGGGCTGCTGGCGATGGAGCCGGAGGTCCTCATCGTCGGCTCCGCCATTACGAAGGCTCCGGACCCCGCTGCCGCAGCCCGCGCGTTTCGGGAAGCGATCGATGAGTTAAGGAGAAGGTAGCGGGTGCTGCCCCGGCTCATCCCGGGGAGAGCATATGTATAGACAGACTGGCGAAATGCCGTCCGGACTACGGCCTTGGGTTCAGCCGAATGCTTCCGGAGGCAGGCGAATTCTAATTAATTCCGAACAGAGAAGGAGAGACTGAACGAATATGAACAAGCTGATGACCATACTCTCGGAAGCCGGTGATGTGCTGTCGCGGATAGACGAGAGCGACATTAACGACACGGCCGCCCTTCTGGCGGGCGCGCCCCGGATCTTTGTTGCCGGCGAAGGCCGTTCGGGCCTGATGGCCAAATCCTTCGCCATGCGGCTGATGCACCTCGGTGCGACCTCGTATGTGATCGGGGAGACGATCACACCCTCGATCGCCGCGGGCGATTATCTGGTCGCCGTCTCCGGCTCCGGAACGACGCACAGCGTCGTCTGGACCGCAGAGAAGGCGCGGGAGCTTGGCGCGTCGGTCATCGCCCTGACGACCGACGCCGAATCCCCGCTCGCCCGGTCGGCCGCGCGGGTGATTGCTATTCCGGCGGCGACGAAGCACCGCCGGGAAGGCGAGAGCGCGAGCGTGCAGCCGCTCGGCTCGCTGTTTGACCAATGCGTCCACCTCGTGCTGGACGCGGTCTGCCTGTGCTACGCGGAGTCACGCGGCGTCGACAACGCCGCGGCGTTCAAGCAGCACAGCAACGTGGAATAGCGGCGGCCCAAACTCCGCCGCCGCTTCCCCGAAACAATCCGCCCCGGCGCTAGGCAGCCTGGGCGGATTGTTGGCGTGCCCGCCTTTTACATGCATAATCCCCGTCTCAGGTCTGTTTCGAAAACAGGTAGGGTTCGTGGTACAATGTGTGTTACGTAAGACCGCCGGGCTATCTTCCCGGCCGATTTCGGTCTTATGTCCGGCTTTATCATTCGGAAAAGGTACTGAAGGCAGGGGGCAATCAATGAAATCCAGAAATTTGGCTACGATATCGCTAGCGGTCATGGCGCTCGGGTTCCTGATCACGCTGCTTCTCCCCGACAATACGGCGGTGGAGCTGCTGCGCGGCGGCTTCGAGGCAGGGCTTGTCGGCGGCATCGCCGACTGGTTCGCGGTGACGGCGCTGTTCCGCCATCCGCTCGGACTGAAGATTCCGCATACATCACTGCTGCTGAAGAACCGGGACAAAATCGTCCAGTCGCTGATCTCCGCCATGGAGAACGAGCTGCTGAATAAAGAGAGCATCGAGAACAAGCTGCGCGGCATCCGGTTCCTGTCGCTGGCCTCCGCGATGCTGACGCGGTTTCTCGGCCGGAAGAAGGCGAGAATGGAGATTCTGGACCGGGCGGCCGAGCTGGCCGGCCGGATTCCCGTGGAGAAGGCGCTGCCGTTCCTTCAGTCGGCGCTGGCCGACTATGTGCGCAGAGCCGATCTCAAGGATATCGCCGACAAGGGCGTGATGCGGCTGCTGCAGGACGGCAAGGACATGGAGGCGCTGGATTACGGGCTTGCGCAGGCCGATGCGTGGATCGCAAAGCCCGAGACACAGACGATGCTGGGAAGCCTTGCGGCCTCCAAGCTGTCCGAGGTGAAGCTCGGCGGGTTTAAGGGCATGGCCTTCCAGGCTTTCGTCGGCTTCGTCGACGAGGATATGCTCGGCGATCTGCTGCAGAACATGCTGCGTTCCGCCATCCGCGACATGCAGGCCGAGGACAGCGTCTATCGGGAAGGAATTGTCCGCGAGATCCGGGTAGCGCTGTTCCAGTTCGTGAACGACGAAGAGAAGATGAAGTCGCTGAGCGATTGGGCTGTCCGCGCTCTTCAGGCGGAAGAGACAGGCGCGTTCCTGCTCGCCCGGATGGAGGAAATCCGCGCCGTGGGCATCCGGCTGCTGGAGGAAGACCGGGCAGCCGGCGGGCGGAAGCTGTTCGCCGCCTATGCCACGCTGCTCCGGCGGGCAGCCGAGGAGCGGGAGTGGATCGAGGAATACGAAGGAAGAATCCGCTCCTCGCTGATCGGCTTCGTGGGCGCGAACCATTACCGCCTGGGAGTGCTGGTTAAGGAGAATCTCGACAAGATGGACGATGCGAGCCTTGTCGCCATGCTGGAGGAGAAGATCGGAAAGGACTTGCAGTGGATTCGCGTCAACGGCGCGGTATGCGGCTTTATCGTGGGACTGGTGCTCACCGTTATCGGGCTGCTGTTCTAGGCATAGAATAGGGAGGCTCCTCCGAAGCTTGCAATAGCTTTCGGGGGAGCCTCCCTATTTATTATCTATATATTTTTATCGGCAAACGTCCGTTATCCGAGGGAGGTCCGGTAAGGGGCTCATCCTTGGGAGAGAACAGGCGCTTGCCCTGCTGCCGACATCGCCAACGCCCATGCAGAATTGGGGTCCGTTAAGGTTCCGCCCGGGCACTCCGCCACCTGATGATTACAGTTCTTTTTTGCCCGTGCTGATTGTATACGCTTCCAGAACCGGCAGAACAAATATTTTGCCGTCGCCGAAGGAGCCGTTATCGCCTGTTCTTGCCGTCCGCTTCACGATATCGACAACCTCTTCCTTGTCATCCTCATGAATGACCATCATCAGCATCTTCTTGGAGATCTGGTTGTAATGGTTCGTGCCCACCTGGATGCCTTTCTGCTTGCCGCGCCCCAATATATCCATTTTACTGATGGATGGGAATCCTGCGAGCAGCAGTTCCTCCATCACTTCATCCGCTTTCTCCGGTCTTACGATAATTTCGAGCATTAACATAACAATCCACCCTTTCTGGATCTGAAGAATATGCAGGGTGTTGCCGACTTAGGCGCTGTATGGTTATTCGGAATGGCAACGCTTACAAATTGATTATACAACGTATAAGACTAGATATAAGCGAATAAAGTCACAGCATTTCTGGAAGCGTATGGCTGCCCTGAAGAGAACGGGTGGGCAGGCTGTCCCGGCTTCCGGATGGGGCGTCGTACTCCCTGCGCGCAGGGGAATGCTCCCGGGCGCGGCAGAGCCCGGCAAAGAGCAGCTCCAGCCTGGATGCCGTGCGCTCCCAGTCGAACGCCTGAAGGGCGGTGCGCCGGCCTTCAAGTCCCATTGCGGCGGCGGTCTTCGGAGCGCGCGCAAGGCTCTCGATCGCCCGGGCGAAGGCGGAGGCTTCGCGGTAGCGGTCAACGAGCAGGCCGGTCCGGCCGTGCTCGATGACTTCCCCGATGCCTCCGATCCGGGAAGCGATGACCGGAAGGGCGGCCGCCATCGCCTCTACATTGACAAGGCCGAACGACTCATGCCGCTGCGAGGGGCAGACGAAGCAGTCGGCGGCCTGATAGAGCCGGTGAATGTCGCTGTGGGGAATGCCGCCGGCAAAAATCACGGGGAGGCGCAGCCGCTTCGCCAGCCGTTTCAGTCTGCGCTCGTAGGATGGGTTCCCCGATCCGGCAATGATCAGCTGGACAGGCCGGCGTCTGTTCAGGAGCGCCGCCGCCCGGATCAGGACATCCGCCCCCTTGCGGGGAATCAGCCTGCCCGTGAAGAGAACGGTGAAGCGGCGGGGCAGCTGCAGTTCCCGGCGCATCTGCTGGCGCTGCTGCGCGGAGAGCGGCGAGAAGCGGGAGAGATCGGCCCCCAGGGGCACGACACGAAGCGGCGGGAGCAAGCTAGGGAAGCGGCGCAGCAGGCGGTCCGCCAGCGATCGGCTGTTGACGGCGATCAGATCGGCGAAGCTGAGGCTTCTTCGCACCTTCGCTTCTTGCGGAACGAACGTCAGCGAGTGCAGAAAGAGGACGACCGGTGTGCGGGGCAGGGCTTGCTTGACGGCGGCCGCGACATGCGGCCGGTTGTCGACCTGAACAATTCCGAAATTCCCGCTCCGAATGATGTTCAGCGCCTCGGCGAGATAGAGGCCGGGCATATCGGCGGGCAAGCGGAGCAGCCTTACGCCCTCCCGCTTCTCCTGGTGGGAGAGCCCCGGGAAGCGGCGGCTGATAACGGTGACGTCATGACGGACCGCAAGCCGTCTGGCCGTCTCCCAAATGCAAATTTCCACAGACCCGCTGCCCGGAAGCGGAAAGCGGCCCGGCGCGATCATGCAAATCTTCACAGCTCCCCCTCCATTCCGCTTCGGATGCCAGTTCTTCTGCATGATATGCCGCCGGTTCGGCAAAGGATACCCAACTTTCGGGCGCCTGAGGCGTCTACCCAATGCCAAAGCGGACTCTGCCGCATAGCTTACCTTGGAGAATAATTTTGGCAGGAGCACAAGGAGTGTGGCAGAGGGGAATGAAAGCGAAATCCACATTAACGAGCAAATGGATCAAGACGAAGGTCCTGCTTCGCAGTCCGGAGATTGCGGTGCTGATTCCAGAGACGGTCAAGCTTAACCGGGACAGTGCCAAGCGGATGCTGGACAAATACGGCATGGTATATGTGAAGCCCGAGGTCGGAACCTATGGCAACGGCGTCATGCGGGTGGAGCGGCGGGCTGATTCCTCGGGAGTCACGTACCGCTATCAGCAAGGAACCAAGGCCCGGACCTTCAGCACCTTCGAAGCTTTTTACCAGTCGCTCAACACGGCGACCCGGGGCCGGCGTTATTTGATCCAGAGAGGGATCAATCTGCTCAAGGTAGGCGGCCGCCGGTTCGATATCCGCGTTATGGTCCAGCTCAGCCCCAAGGGCAAATGGGAGACGACGGGGCTGATCGGAAGGGTGGCGGCCGAAGGGAAGATCGTGACCAACTATCATGCTGGCGGCAAGCCGACAGCGGTCGAGAAGCTTCTCTCCCCGCATATGAGCTCCGCCCAGCAGGAGATCGTAATGAAGCGGCTGAAACGGCTCGGAGGAGACATCGGCCGCTTCCTTCAGCGGCATTATCCGGGCTTTAAGCAGCTTGGCGTCGATATCGGGCTTGATCATATGCTGACTCCCTGGATCATCGAGGTCAACACCAATCCGGACCCGTATATCTTTAACCAGCTTTCCAACAAATCAATGTACAGGAAAGTAATGGCTTACCGACGGGCGCAGAAAGGAACTTCATCTCGTTCCCGCACCCTTGGAGTGAAACGCAGAAAGTGATAAAAATCATGAATAACTTGATTTTTATGTTTAGACCTGCACAATAAAGGGTAAATACAAAAAAATTGCGCGAATACCGGAAATACTGCGGCGGAGGATTGGCTGTGCCAAATCCATACGCCGTTTGGCTTGTGACTCATGAAGCTGTGTGTGATAGCTCGCAGTATTCATCCAAGGCCGGTGCGCAGATTGCCTCTGCAGTTGATTTCCTGAAGAAAGGGTGGGGAGTTTGAGCGATTCTATGACGCTGTCGGTAGCTATTTGTACCCGAAACCGGCATGAGGACCTGCGCATATGTCTGAGTTCAATTTTTAGGCAGCGGGATATGGAAGGTTCGCCGGTCGAAATTATGATTGTCGACGACGGCGATACCGAAGAGTCCTGGCTGGACGAGATCAGGCGGGAACTTCCCTCCGGCATGGAGCTGGTCTACTATCGGAAAAAGCGGGATGAGGCGGGGTTGCTGAGATCCCGGATTTTTGCAGTGGAGAACGCCCGTTATGAAACACTTCTGTTCCTGGATGATGATGTCGAGCTGGATGAAGGTTACCTGGCCGGTCTTTTGAGGACCTTTCAGCAGTATCCGGATGTCGTCGCCGTTGGCGGAGTCGACCAGAAGTTCTCTTGTTCCCTGAAAGGAAGACTGCTGATGCTGGCCAGCGGCCGAAGCCGTCTGGCGCCCGGCAAACTGTCGTACAGCGGATTTGCCTCCGCGATGAATCTGTGGAATCGGCAGAAGAAGGTGTTCCGGACGGAATTCCTTCACGGCTGCAACATGTGCTTCAAGAAGGCGTCGCTTCGCGACGTGCAGCTGGTGGATTGGCTGAACGGTTACAGCCTGGGCGAGGATTTGTACCTGTCGTATTTGGCGGGGCTCCACGGTCCGATGATCGTGAATCCGGAGCTGAAGCTGCTGCATCACGGCTCGCCGGCTTCCCGCGACAAGGAAGAGATCGTAGCCTATACCAAGGTTATCAATCATTATGAGCTGTTGAAGCTGCGTACTCGCGTAACTCCTTTCCGTTACGCCATGCTGCTGTGGACGATCGGATTTCTGTATATGGAGACTGTCCTGCAGCGCCGGAAAGAAGCAAGCAGCGGTTACCGGAGAGGCATACGGGACCTTAAGGGCGTTCAGGCCCGGAGAGGCTCGCTTGGCGTCTGAATATGAAATCATCATACCGAAGCTCGTGAAGCACCCGAAGTCCTGGCAGCAGCCCGGACTTCGGGTGCTTCCGCTGTCAACGGCTGCCGGGCTCTCCGCTCCTTTCTCCGGCGCCTGCGCGCGACTGAATCGCCTCCCGATCTGCTTCAGCCTGAACAGTCTTACTCTGGATAATGACCGAATCACGGGTTGCAAGAGAAAGGAGTCCTGATGGAATGGACCACCACTTGGCGGATAATGATTCGATATATGACCGGGCCTTGATGAAAGCCCCAATCGGGATAGCGCTCCTTAGAGAAGAGGGAGAGCCGCGCCTGAAGGCGAATGAAGCGTTCTGCCGCCTTCTGGAATGCCCGGAGGCTCTGGTGGAGAGCCGCCTCGCCGGGTTTCCCCGGTATGCGGAAATCGGGTCGTGCCTCCCTTCTCCGGACAGTGTACACGAAAGAGATCTTCCGCTGCTTCTCGGCGGGGGGCGCACCCGTCTGCTGTCCCTCCGGTACATGTGGGCCGAGCCGGGCAATTCCCGGGCCGGTATTTTGCTGTATGCCCAGGATATCAGCGGCCGGCTGGCGGACGAGCAGGCGACGGTCGACAGCCGGGACCTGTATCATCTCATTACCAAGAGTCCGAAGAACATTTTCTCCATCAGCATGCCCGACGGTACGCTGACCTTCGTGTCGCCCTCGTGCAAGCCGCTGCTGGGCTTTGAGCCCGAGGAGCTGATCGGTACGAACCGGCTCGGTTACTATTTTCCCGAAGATATTGAAGAAATGAATGCGCTGCTCTTGGAAGAACGGGGTCGAAGCACACGCATCCGGCGGGTGCGCCATAAGGACGGCCAATTTGTCTGGTTTGAGATTTCTTTTCAGAACATCACCGGACCGGATGGCAGTCTGTCCCGGATACTGTGCATTGCGAGCAGCGTGAATGAACGCATGGAGAGCGAATTCGCGCTTGCGGTCGCGCAGAAGGTAGCCAAGGTCGGTTCCTGGATGTGGGATATGAACAAGCGGAAGCTGCAGTTCTCGGAGGCGGCCCGCCGCCTATGCGGTTACTCCCTGCCCGAAGGCGATATTGCATATGACCAGTTCAGACAGTATGTCGATGTACAGGATCTTTCCGAACTGGATCAAAAGGCCGGCGAAGCTTTCGGACAAGGTATTGCGGGGGAGATTTCCTTCCGCCTGCTGCTGTCGGACGGCCGGATGATCGATGTGCACTCGCAGTGGGAGCCCGTTCCCGGCCCCGGCGGGCAGCCCGGCCGCCTCGTAGGCATGATGCAGGATATTTCCGAGCGGATGGAGATCGAGCGCCAGCTTAGGCAGAGCGAGCGGAACAACCGGCTGACTCTGGAGAACTCTCTGGATCTGATTACCCGCATCGACCCGTCGGGGAACACCATTCTGTACTGTTCACCGGCCAGCCGGACGCTGCTTGGCTGCGAGCCTGAGGAAATGGTGGGGATGAACACCTACGCCTACCTTCATCCCGATGATTTGCTGCGGGTGAAGCAGGCTGAGGAGCAGACTCCGCACTCCGGCGTCAACCCTCCCATCACTTACCGGTACCGCCGCAAGGACGGGGAGTATGTCTGGTTTGAGACGAACAGCCGCTACATCATCGGAGAGGACGGCACCAAGGAGCTTCTCGCCATCTGCCGGGACATCACCGAGCGAAAGCATTTCGAATCGATGCTCCAGGAGAGCGAGCAGCGTTACAAATCCCTGTTCGAATATAATCCTTCCGCCGTGTACTCGATGAATCTGGAAGGCGACTATTTGACGGCCAACGTCAATCTGGAGGCTCTGACCGGCTATGCGCTTGATGAGCTGATCGGCATGTACTTCGGTCCCATTGTCGCGGAAAAAGATATCGAAAAGACGCTTTACCACTTCAATCTTGCGGCGCAGGGCTATCCTCAAAACTACGACCTGACCATCATTCATAAAGACGGTCACGAGATTGAAATCAACACCACGAATATTCCGATGATCGTGGGCGGCCAGGTCGTTGGCGTCTACGGTATTTCGCGGGATATTACGGAACGCACCCGCTATGTGGAGCAGATCGAGAAGCTGGGCAATGAATACACACTTATTCTGAATGCGGTCTCCGAAGGCATTTTCGGCCTCGACCGCGAGGGCAGAGTGACGTTCATCAACCCGGCAGGGGCGTATATGCTGGATTTCGAATATGACGATATTCTCGGGCTCTCTTACCGGGATATCATCCACCAGACTGCACTGGACGGCACCCCGTATTTGCCGGAGGAGGCTCCGCTGCTTAAGGCGATCGGAAGCGGGATCTCCCATCAGGGCAAGGAAGCCGTGCTGTGGCGAAGAGACGGCACAAGCTTTCTGGCGTCTTACCAGCTGACACCGCTGCTTGACAAGGGCGAGTATGTGGGCGCGGTCATTGTCTTCCGCGACATTACGGACGAGCGGGAAATTCTCCAGGCGAAGGAATCAGCGGAGAAGGCGGACCAGGCCAAGTCGGAGTTCCTGGCGATCATGAGCCATGAGCTGCGCACGCCGATGAACGGCATCATGGGCATGACCGAGCTGCTGTCGCAGACGGGACTGAACGAGGAGCAGCGCGCCTATGTGGAGATTATTGGCGACAGCAGCGACTCGCTGCTGAATATCCTGAATGAAGTGCTGGACTTCAGCAAGATTGAAGCGGGCAAAATGGCGATCACCCGTGAGCCCTATGCTCCGGGAGAGGTGCTGGAGAGCGTGATCGAGCTCTTCCGGGCCAAAGCCCGGGAGAAGAATCTGGACCTCTCCGGAACCATGGGGCCGACAGTTCCTGAGGTGATCATGGGGGATGCCGCCCGGGTGCGGCAAATTCTGGTGAATCTGATCAGCAACGCGGTGAAGTTCACGGAATGCGGGTCAATCCTGATTGAAGTCGGCGCGGAATACGGAGGCTCGCCGGGTCAATATGCGCTGACAGTGCATGTCCGGGACACTGGAATCGGGATCGCGCCGGAGAAGCTGCCGCTCCTGTTCCAATCATTCTCCCAATTGCATCCGTCCATCAACCGCAAGTATGGCGGAACCGGCCTCGGGCTTGCCATCTGCAAGAAACTGGTCGAGCTCATGGGAGGCATGATCGGTGTGGAGAGCGTTCCGGAACAGGGATCGGACTTCTACTTCACCCTGCCGGCCGATACGCTGGAGCGGGAGGAAGACGGAGAGCAGGCGGTGAACGGGGATAAAGAAGCCTCCACAGACCGGGACGAGTCTTCCAGGCAATCATCGCCTGTTGGACCGAAGTTCGGCCCGCTCCGCATCCTGATCGCGGAGGATCAGCCCGTCAACCGGAAGCTGCTAAGTACCATTCTGCAGAAGCGAGGGTACGAGGCCGACCTCACGGAGAACGGCGAGGAGGCCATCCGTGCCGCCATGGAGGGCCACTATGACGTGATCTTCATGGATGTCCAGATGCCGGTCATGAGCGGATTGACGGCGGCTGCCCGCCTTCGGGGCATGCTGCCTGCGGACCGGCTGCCCTACATTGTGGCGGTCACGGCCTATGCCGGCAAGGAGGACCGGGAGCGCTGCATGGCTGTCGGTATGCGGGATTTCATCAGCAAGCCTTTTCTCTCCTCCGAGATTGAAAGGGTGCTCCGCGCCCGAATGGAAGCGATGCCTTGATGACCGACTTCCATGGCCGCAAGCTGAATGTAGAACCTTATACCCAGTGGGCTCCTGGCGTTCATTCCGCTTCATCGGCATGCGGCCCGGCGACGATGGCTGCGATCGCGGAGTACTGGGGCCGCCGTCTTGGGGTGTCCGGAAAGATCGGGCTGGAACATTTTGGTTCCAAAGAGAATCAAATGAACCATTTATACCGAAGATATGGAGGACGGCCCTGGGGAATGAGCGCGGCTGCTTATGCCAGGGGAGTGAGGGCGTTTCTTCGAGACTCGCTCGGGCAATCCCGGGCTATCGAGACCCGGCGTTTTAACGATTTCGATCAATATAAGGCCGAGATCGACGCGGACCGGCCGGTTGCCGTCAAGTTCGATAAATGGTTATCCTTTCGCTGGAGAGGACGCTATGACTTCGACTACCACTGGACCGTCGGGATCGGGTACGAGTTGACGGAACAGGGGCCGCTGCTTCTAGTTCAGGATAACGGCTTAAGGCGCGGAGAAGGCGTCTTTATCCCGAGCCGGGAGCGAAGGATCAGCTATGCCGGGAACGCGGACGTGCTGTCCATGGTAGCTCTGCGGATCGAATAGCAGTCAACGGATGATTGATTGAAAATAGAATGACTTATTTTGCAGAAAACGTAGGGGGAAGTTGGTTTGACAGCCAACTTCCCCCATTGTATAATCCCGGGTGAAAGTTGTAGAAACGTTTGCACTGGGGAAGGGTATGCCTCCTGAAGTGCTATGGGATAAAGGAGAGGTGTCTGGATTGTCGGTACAAAGAGAGATGGATGAACCGATTCGCTACGGCGATTCCGCGGTAACTGGCGGAGTTTCGGTCTTCGATGAACGTTTTGATGAGCTGTTCGGTTATGACGGAGATGATTTGGGGCTGAGCTATGCCCCGGAGCAATCGTCTTTCCGATTGTGGGCCCCGACCTCGGAGCAGGCTGAGCTTGTTCTGTATGCTTCCTGGCAGGGAGAACCCGAAAGGGTGATCTCCATGGACCGGGGAACCGGCGGTACGTGGACCGCAAGCGTAACAGGTGATCTGGAAGGCAAGTACTATACTTACCGTGTGATGATTGAAGGCCAGTGGAATGAAGCGGCGGACCCCTATGCCAGAGCTGTCGGCGTCAACGGCGACCGCGGCGCCATTCTGGATCTGCGGAAGACGGACCCGGAGGGATGGTCTGGCAGGATGCCGGCATTCGGGAACCCGGTTGATGCCGTCATTTATGAGCTGCATGTGATGGATTATTCGATTCATCCTGAAAGCGGTATCCGGCACAAAGGTCTGTTCGCCGGACTTGCGGAGAACGGGACGCGGGGCCCGGGGGGGATTTTAACCGGACTCGATCATATCGCGGACCTGGGCGTTACTCATGTGCAACTGCTGCCGGTGTATGATTACGCCACGGAAAGCGTGGATGAGACGAAGCTCGACCTCCCCCACTACAATTGGGGATATGATCCGAAGAACTATAACGTTCCGGAGGGCTCTTATGCCACCGATCCTTATGAACCGGCGTCCCGAATCCGGGAGCTCAAGGAGCTGATCCAGAGCCTTCATGACCGTGGAGTGCGCGTTATTATGGATGTCGTCTACAATCATGTCTACGACGGATACCGCGTCAATTTCACGAAGCTTGTACCCGGCTACTATTTGCGGTATAAGCCGGACGGCAGCCTCGCCAACGGCTCGGGCTGCGGCAACGACTGCGCCACCGAGCGGAAGATGATGTCCCGCTTCATTGCGGACTCCGTCCTGTACTGGGCGAAGGAGTACAAGTTCGACGGGTTCCGGTTCGACCTGATGGGGCTCATGGACGTGGATACGATCAATGAAATCCGGCGGCGGATCTCGGCGGAGATCGATCCGTCCATCATGATGATCGGCGAAGGCTGGGACCTGGCCACAGAGCTTGCGCCGGAGCGCCAGGCGAGCCAGCATAACAGCGAAGCGATTCCGCTTATCGGCCAGTTTAACGACAGATTCCGCGATGTGGTGAAGGGCGACATTTTCCTGTTTGACGTCAAAGGATTTGTCAGCGGCGGACCCGTGCCCAAGCAAGAGGTGATGGCGGGCATCGCCGGGGGGATTCCCTATGCGCCGGGCATCCATCAGTTCGTACAGGAGCCGCAGCAGAGCGTCAATTACGTGGAATGCCACGACAATCACACCCTCTGGGATAAGCTGGTGCTGTCGGCGGGGGAAGTTACGGAGGCAGAGCTTCGCGCCATGCACCGGCTTGCGACGGCAATGATCCTGTTGAGCCAGGGCATTCCGTTTCTGCATGCCGGCCAGGAATTCATGCGGACGAAGAACGGCGTGGAGAACAGCTATAAGAGCCCTGTCGAGATCAACCGGATCGACTGGGAGCGCTGCGCCGCGCTTCAGGATGAGGTCGCCTATGTCAAGAAGCTGATCGGGCTGCGCCGCGCGCATCCGGCGTTCCGCATGCGGAGCGCGGAAGAGATCCGCGCGAAGCTGGTCTTCGAGGCATCGCCGGCAGACGTCATCGCGTATACGCTTCGCGGTCATGCCGGAGGCGACCAGGCGGAGCATCTGCTGGTCATCTATAGCGCTGTGCCGGGCGAAGTAGCGCTTCCGATTCCGAAGCTCGGCTCGTGGCAGCCGCTGCTTGGCGCGGAGTCCATTTCCGCGCTGGAAGACGGCAAGATAACGATCAGCGGCATCGGAATGACGCTGCTGGCCGTTCTCTGATTCCCGTAACGAATTAACGCATAGTGAAGCGGCGGAGCCGGGCAACCGGAGCGCTCCCGCCGCTTACCAAAGGCAAGCACTTCCGCCGCAGGCGGGAGTGCTTTTTTGACGGGATGGCGGCGCGTTCGGGACTGTATTCGAATTCACATAAAAAGTTCGGGATTTTCCACTAAAAGGTACAGTATGCAGACCTGCAGCAATAAAATATAATAACTTCCAGATTCAATTTAGGCATCTTTACATAAGAGAGGTTGTTGCCGGGCATGAGCTTGATTGAAGTAAGCGGTCTGAACAAGGTGTTCAGGCAGGCGGTTAAAGAGCCGGGACTGGCCGGCGCGGTGAAGCATCTGTTCACCCAGCGTTACGTTGACAAGCATGCGGTGCAGGGAATCGATCTGACGATCGAAGAGGGAGAAACCGTGGCCTATGTCGGCCCCAACGGGGCAGGCAAGTCAACGACGATCAAGATGATGTGCGGCGTGCTGGTTCCGACCTCGGGCGAAATCAGGGTGGACGGATTAAATCCGTACAAGCAGCGGATGGCGAACGCGCAGCGCATTGGAGCGGTATTCGGCCAGCGCACACAGCTGTGGTGGGATATTCCGGTCCGGGAATCCCTGAATCTGCTGAAGGACATCTATCAGGTGCCCGCAGGCACCTTCAAACGTAATTTGGAAGCGTTCACCGAACTGCTCGGAATGGATGAGTTTATGCATTTGTCGGCACGTAAGCTGTCCCTTGGCCAGCGCATGCGCGCGGATCTCGCCGCCGCCCTGCTGCATGATCCCAAGATCGTCTATCTGGACGAGCCGACAATTGGACTGGACGTATCGGTCAAAATGCGCATCCGCGCCTTCATCAAGCAGATGAACCGGGAGAAGGGCACGACGATGCTGCTGACGACTCATGATCTCGGCGATATCGAGGATCTGTGCGACCGGCTCGTGATCATCGACCACGGACGGATTATTTATGACGGCAGACTGGAAGCGGTCAAGGACGCTTTTGCAAGAGAACGGACGATCCATCTGGAGATGGGGGCGCCGCTGGCGGACCCGGACAGGCTCTTCGCGGACTTGCCGGATATCGGTATGCAGCAGACCGGAGACTTGAACCTCGCAATCACCTTCGACCGGTTCCGGATAACGGCAAGCGAGATTGTGAAGCGGATTATCGGCGAGGGGGAAGTGATCGATTTTCATATCGACGAGCCGGGCATCGAGCAGATTATCCGCAGGGTGTATGAGGGCAGCCTGGATTTGAAAGCGCATACTCCGGTGGCCGCGGCAAGGGAGGCACAACTCTGACATGGCGCTGAAAAAGTATATCTCTCTCGCCGTCTGCTCCATGCAGAATACGCTGTCCTACAGGCTGGCGTTTGTCCTCAGCTTTCTCGGAAACTTTGTGACGCTGGTTGCGATGTACTATTTGTGGCAGTCGATCTATGCCGGGCAGACGGAGATTGCCGGATTTCAGTGGAGCCAGATGAAGGCTTATCTGCTGGTCACCTTCTTCGTCAACTCCATGCTGTCGTATTACTCGGAGTCGGGCATCACCGGCAAGGTTATCGACGGGACGGTCGCCATGGATCTCCTGAAGCCGCTCGATTTTCAAAAAGCGCGCCTGGCGGAGTCGCTGGGCTCCTGTGTGCTGGAGGGTCTGCTCAGCGCCGTGCTGACCGGCATCCTTGCGGTCACTGCGCTCGGCATCCCGCTTCCGCAAGGCGGGGTTACTACTCTGCTGTTCGCGGTGAGCCTGCTCTCTTCCATTCTGGTCAAGTTCGGCATCGTCTACTGCGCCGCTCTTCTCTGCTTCTATACGACCAGCGGAATCGGCGTTATCTGGGCCCGGATGGCCGTAACGAACCTGCTGTCGGGGGCGCTGGTGCCGCTCGCTTTTTTTCCGGGCTGGCTCCGTTCCGCCGCCATGGCACTGCCCTTTCAAGGCATTGTCAATACGCCTTCGACGATTTTTCTAGGCATGCATACTGCCCGCGAGGCGCTGGGGCTGATTGCGCTGCAGTGGTTCTGGATCGCGGCGCTCTGGCTGCTCGGCAAATGGATGTGGGGCTGGGCGGTTCGGCAAATTACGATACACGGGGGATAAAAGGCAGATATGAAGGATAAGTGGCAGAGGTGGAGGATAGTGATGGCGCAGCAAAGAGCCAAATGGACCGTATCACTGAAGGCTGAGACAAGCTGCAAGGGCGTACAGTTGACGCCTGAGATTCGTCGTACGGAGAATACAGGGATAATGACGCTTAAGAATCGCCGTACGGAGAGTCCGGGGCCGATGACACAAAAGACATGCTGCAAGGAGGTGATGCGAGGATGAATAAGACAGTGCCCGTACGAATGTCTCCAAGGCGCGTGCTGTTTCTGTACAGGCGGCTGTTCGTGCAGCAGCTGAAGGCGATTCTGGAGTATTCATCCGACTTCTACGTCATGGTTCTCGCGGCTGCTCTGACCCAGATCGTCGGCTTCCTGTTCCTATGGGTGGTGTTCTCCCGGATTCCCGTCATTCAGGGCTGGACGATGTGGGAGGTGGCGTTTATGTACGCTGCGATTTATGTCTCCGAAGGCGTCGGCTCGCTGTTCTTTGAGGGGACCTGGCGCATGCTGCGCCTGGTGAATATGGGAGAACTGGACCGCTATCTCGTTCGGCCCATGCCGGTGGTGCTTCAAATTTTCTGTACGGGCATCGGAATGAACGGGATTGGCAACATCCTGATCGGCGGCTCGATCATCGCCATGTCGCTTGCGCATGTACAGATTGACTGGAACATCGGAACGGTTCTGACCGCGCTCGTGATGCTTGTGTCGGCGATGACAATCCGCGTCGGCATCAACCTGGCGGCCAATTGCTCCGCGTTCTGGATTAAGGCGAGTGGCAACGCTTTTCCGATTATGGTGCACAACATGGGTGAATTTGCCAAGTATCCGATCACGATCTTCTCCCTCGGTCTGCAGCTGTTTATTTCGCTGGCGGTTCCATTCGCCTTCGTCAGCTTCTTCCCGGCCGCCGTTCTGTTCGGCAAGGAGGAGTGGGTTATTTACGGATGGCTGAGTCCGCTTGTGGCGGTCTATGTCGTCTCCGTGGCGCTGCTTCTGCTGAAGACCGGTTTGAAGCGTTATGAAAGTACAGGCAATTAGTTCCTCGGCGGCGAGCTTCAGGACCATCCAGCCTAACAAGACCCTGTTATCTCGCCGTGACCGGCCTGAATGGACATGTTTTTAAAGATTCAAATTTGAAATTTGTGTGAGAATGCTAAAATGATGTTCTCAGTTCGGGGAAAAGGTGACATTGCTCACGTTCGGAACGTGAAAGCGGATGTTAATATGGATTCACTTCTTATTACTTCTAATTTTAAATGTGGCGGACAACCATGAGCCGGGGCAGTAGACCGGCTGCAGCCTGCCGCTTCGCTGCTTTACTGCGTCATACAACAGACGCCCGGAGGGACTGAAGTCCTTGGTGTAAGCGGCATCTAGAAGGAATCGCGGCCGACGAAGGCGGCCAATCTACCTAACACGGAGGATGACAGGGATGGGCAAAGCTACGGGATTTCTGGAATATGCGCGGGTAACCCCCGGCGAATGCGACGCGCTTGAGCGTATCAAGAATTGGGATGAATTTTCGGTGCCGCTGAGCGAAGAGAAGCTGCGCGAGCAGAGTGCGCGCTGTATGGACTGCGGAACGCCGTTCTGCCATGTGGGGCGTGTGCTGTCCGGCATGGCTGCGGGCTGTCCGCTTCACAATTTGATTCCGGAATGGAATGATATGGTCTTCAAAGACAATTGGGAAGTGGCCCTGAAACGGCTGCACAAGACGAACAACTTCCCTGAATTCACAAGCCGCGTCTGCCCTGCGCCCTGCGAAGGCTCCTGCACCGTTGGCATGAACGGCCAGCCGGTTGCCATTCGCTCGATCGAGAAGGCGATTGTAGACAAGGGATTTGAAATGGGCTGGATCAAGCCCGAGCCGCCTCTTGCCCGCACGGGCAAGAAGGTGGCTGTGGTCGGCTCCGGACCGGCGGGTATGGCCTGCGCGGCGCAGCTCAACAAGGCGGGTCATACCGTGACCGTCTATGAGCGGGCCGACCGCATTGGCGGGCTGCTGACATACGGCATCCCGAACATGAAGCTCGACAAGAAGAAAGTGCAGCGGCGCGTTGACCTGCTTGCGGCGGAAGGCGTTGAGTTCGTTACCGGAACCGAAGTCGGCAGAGACATTTCGGCGGATGAGCTGAAGGCCGGTTATGACGCAGTCGTTCTCTGCGGCGGATCGACCAAGGGACGCGATCTGCAGATTGAAGGCCGTGAGCTGTCCGGCATCTATCAGGCGATGGAGTTCCTGACGCTGAACACGAAGAGCCTGCTTGACTCCGACCTGAAGGACGGTGAGTATCTGTCCGCTGCCGGCAAGGATGTCGTCGTAATCGGCGGTGGCGACACCGGTACCGACTGCGTGGGCACCTCGCTGCGTCACGGCTGCAAGAGCGTGATCCAGCTGGAGATTATGCCCCAGGCTCCTGCTACCCGCCAGCCGAACAATCCGTGGCCGGAATTCCCGAAGGTGCTGAAGGTGGATTACGGCCAGGTTGAGGCGAAGGCCGTATACCACGAGGACCCGCGCCGGTATCTTGTATCGACGAAGGGCTTCGTCGGCGACGGAAACGGCCACGTGAAGGAGCTGCGTACGGTCAAGATCGAGTGGGCCCGCAATGAGGAAGGCCGCATGGTACCGAGAGAGGTTCCGGGCAGCGAAGAAGTGATTCCGGCGCAGCTCGTGCTGCTGGCGCTCGGCTTCACCGGCCCGGAAGACACAGCGGCGTCGCAGTTCGGTGTGGAACGCGATGAGCGCACGAACGTCAAAGCCGAATACGGCGTGCATACGACCAATGTGGAAGGCGTCTTCGCCGCCGGCGATATGCGCCGTGGTCAGAGCCTTATCGTGTGGGCGATCAGCGAAGGCCGTCAGGCCGCCCGCGAAGTCGACCGCTACCTGATGGGCTCGTCCAATCTGCCATAAGTTTTCACCATAGAAACCGAACATGAGGCGCCCAAGCGGGCGCCTTTTTGCCGGAAGTGCCCCGGCAATCCCGTAAGTCCATCGCTGTCCCCGGTTGAGGGCATGGGCATGAGGACTCTATGCCGGTCGCGCTATCGGCCGCAAGCCGCGCCAGTCCCGCGCTGCCGGCTCCGTGCTGCCAGCCGCATCCTTGACGGGAGCTGCCCCCTGCACGGGCGAAGCCGCAATCCGGCCGGAGAGGTGCCGCTGCCGGGACATTTACCCTTCGTCTAGCGGATTGGTGTATGATGGTATACAGCGCTTATTATTGGCTTTTTATTACCCGGTAAACGCGGAGGCGTCTAAAGAACACCCCAGGCGTTTATCCTTGACGAAAGGAATGATTTCGATGAAACTGATGTTCATCTCCGACATTCACGGATCGCTCCACTGGCTGAAGCTTGCGCTTGAGAAGGTTAACGAGGAGACGCCGGACGGGCTCGTATTCCTCGGAGATTTCATGTATCACGGCCCCCGCAATCCGCTTCCCGAAGGGTATGATCCCCAAAGCGTGGCGAAGGAGCTGAATGGCATCAAGGGACGGATTACGGCAGCTGTCCGGGGCAACTGCGATGCCGAGGTGGACCAGATGCTGCTGGCGTTCCCGATGATGGGCGACTACGCGCAGCTGTGGGCGGATGGAAGACGCATCTACGTCACCCACGGACACGGGTTCAGCATCGATAATCTGCCGGAGCTGCAGCCGGGGGATATTTTTATCCAGGGCCATACCCATGTGCCGGTAGCGGACAAGAAGGAAGGCATTTATGTGCTGAATCCGGGCTCCATCTCCCTGCCGAAGGAGAATTATCCGAATTCCTATGCGGTGCTGGAGGGCGGGAAATATACCGTCAAGAGCTTCACAGGTGATACGATCAAGGAAATCGAGATCATCTGACATTCCCCTTGACGGGTAAGATGAAGTGAAAAGGCCAGGCATCTAAACGGGCGATACGCAGGAAGTGCCGGCAGACGGCATTCGGCGGGTCGCCTTTTTTTGAGTTATGCGGGAAGTGCAAGCTGCCGGCTTGTTCTTGCGCTTCAATTTCCGGTAACCGCAGGGTGCGGCATGAGAGGCCGTAAGGCGGATTATCCCTGGTTACGGTGCTGTCCTAGGCCCTGAGCTTACCCGGGCCGGCCCTGTGCCGGAGCTAAGCCGGGCCTGAGCCATATCCGAGTCATTCCTGGGTCATATCTGAACCGGAGCTGATCCGAGCTGAACCGGCCCTGCGTCCGAGTGATATGGCCTCCGGAATTGAGTTTGAGTGCGGATTGATATTATTGTATGATGGGTGAGGAATGCGCAAGGAGCGCGTTTCCTATCCTAGTTGCAAGGCGGGCTAACTACATGAATCCAACTGATTTCTACTATAAAATGCCGCCCGAATGGGCGCCGCATGAGCGCACGTTCATTTCGTGGCCGGTGCAAGATTCCATGTGCTATCCGGACCAGCATGAATCCGTATGCCAGGGCTATGCCGAAATCATCCGGGCGATCGCTGAGTTCGAGCCGGTGACTGTAATTGTCAATCCGGGTGAGCAGGAGCAGGTGATGCGAATCGTGGGCAGACCGGGCGTCGCCTATGAGCCGATCGCGCACAGCGACGCGTGGATTCGCGACAACGGGCCGACCTTCCTCGTCGATCCGGCCGGACAGCTGGCCGGCGTGAACTGGAAGTTCAACGCCTGGGGCGGGAAATATTCGCCGTGGGATCTGGACGACAAGGTTGCGCCTCAAATTTTGGAATCGGTCAAGGCCACGCGCTTCGATGCGCCGCTGGTCATGGAAGGCGGCTCGCTCCATACGGACGGCGAAGGCACGCTGATTACAACCGAGGAGTGCCTGCTGAATCCGAATCGCAACCCGGGACTCGGACGCGGCGATATCGAGGAATATTTGCGCCAGTATACCGGCGTAGAGAAGATCATCTGGCTGAAGCGGGGCCTGAGCGGCGACGAGACGGACGGGCATGTCGACAATATCGCCTGCTTCGCGGCTCCCGGCAAGGTCATCCTGCAAGTATGCGACGATCCGCAGGACGAGAATTATGCCATCACGCAGGAGAATCTGCGGATTCTGGAAGAGGCGACGGATGCGCAGGGACGGAAGCTGGAGGTCATCACCATCCAGCAGCCGCCGCGCGCTAACTATGAGGACAGCCGCCTGACGCTGAGCTACCTCAATTTCTATTTCGTCAACGGCGGCATTATCCTGCCCGTCTTCGGCGCGCCGGAGACCGATGCGGCGGCGGAGCAGACGCTTACGCGCCTGTTCCCGGATCGCAAGGTCAAGACGGTGAACGGACTCGCGGTTATCCGTGAAGGCGGCAATGTGCACTGCCTCACCCAGCAAATGCCGGCAGCAAGCGGCAATAGGGTGTAAGAAAGGCCGTACGTAAGACGGCCGAAAGATCCCATTTATCCAACTCAGACAGCAGGGAGGCTGAACACTTGAGAAAAGTAACAGTAGCGGCGACGCAAATGAGCTGCTCCACCAATATAGAAGAGAACATCGCGAAGGCGGACCGGCTCGTCCGGGAAGCAGCTGCGCAGGGTGCCCAGATTATCCTGCTGCAGGAGCTGTTCGAGACCCCGTACTTCTGCCAGAAGGAGAAGTCGGATTATTACGTGTATGCGACGGAAATGGAGCAGAACAAGGCTGTGAACCACTTCAAGGAAGTGGCGAAAGAGCTGAAGGTAGTTCTGCCGATCAGCTTCTACGAGAAGAAGAACTATGCCCGCTACAATTCGCTCGCCGTCATTGACGCAGACGGAACCGTGCTGGGCAAGTACCGCAAGAGCCATATCCCGGACGGTCCGGGTTATGAGGAGAAATTCTACTTCAACCCTGGCGACACCGGGTTCAAGGTATGGAACACGCGCTACGCCAAAATCGGCGTCGGCGTATGCTGGGATCAGTGGTATCCCGAAGCGGCGCGCGTCATGGCATTGATGGGCGCGGAGCTGCTGTTCTACCCGACGGCTATCGGCTCGGAGCCGCAGGACAGCGCCATCGATTCCAAGGATCACTGGCAGATGTGCATGCTCGGCCATGCCGCATCCAACCTCATTCCCGTCGTGGCGTCCAACCGGATCGGCCGCGAAGAGGATGAAGACTCGAGCATCAACTTCTACGGCTCTTCGTTCATTGCCGGACCGCAGGGCAACAAGGTAGCTGAAGCCGGACGCGACGAGGAAGCCGTGCTCGTGGCCGACTTCGATCTGGATGCGCTGGAGACCGGCCGGATCGAATGGGGGATTTTCCGCGACCGCCGGCCGGAGCTGTACCGCCTGATCGCCTCTTATGACGGAGATCTCACCTTTTGATCGGCGCATAGGCAGGCGCATAAGCTTAGATAAATGCAAAGGCACTTCGGTTACTTCAACCGGGAGTGTCTTTTTTTTGCGGCAAATATTAAAATGTATCAGCATCTTGGGTATTCCGTTTCTCTATTTTCCGGAAAATGCCCATGCGGCCTAAAGGACGGCTGTCAGGAGCTGCACGGAGCGGCAGCACGGCTCAGAATGTTACAAACTTCCGATAAATGTTATGTAACATGACACAATGGAGAAATGATAATTGTCATCCATGCTTTATTCTGTTAAAATCTCTGTATGTTAATAGATAAATCATTGGGGGGATTGAGAGATGAAGGGTACAAATAAATGGATCATGTCAGCTTTGATCGCGATTCTGGTGCTGGCTTTGGCAGGCTGCGGATCGGATAACTCGAGTTCCGGCTCCGGCGGAGACGGTGAAGTGATTAAATTCGCGAGCGATGCTACATATGCGCCGATGGAGTATATGGACAAGGATACAATTAAGGGCTTTGACATCGACTTTATTGCCGCTGTTGCGGAAGAAGCCGGTATTAAATACGAAGTCGTCAACACGGGCTGGGATACGATGCTGGAGAGCGTGAAGCAGGGAACGGAATACAAAGCCGGCCTGTCCTCCGTATCGATCACTGACGACCGCAAGCAGACCTATGATTTCTCGGTTCCCTATTTTGAGTCGACGAACATGATCATGGTGAAGGAAGGCAGCGACATCAAGAGCGCGCTGGACTTGAAGGACAAGAAGGTTGCTGTGCAGACGGCCACCACCGCCGATGAACTCATGAGCGGCATTATGGGCGTTGGCAACACGGACCTGAAGCGGTTCGACAGCAACGCGGTAGCCATGATGGAGCTGGATAACGGCGGAGCCGACGCGGTTGTAGCCGACATCGCGATTGTACGGGAATACATCAAGAACAATCCGAAGATGAAGCTGGTGGGCATCACGGACAAGGAGAATTTCGGCTCCGAGTATTACGGCATCCTTTATCCGAAGGGCAGCGACCTGAAGGCGAAGCTGGACCCGGCGATCAAGAAGATCATCGAGAACGGCAAGTACGAGGAGATCTACAAGAAATGGTTCGGCGAAGCTCCGGATCTGACCAACCTGAAGAACGCACAGTAATCAGGAGCAATGACAAGCATGCGTAATGAGTACTATTGCGCGTGCTTGTTTTTTTAGAAGAGAAGATTTATAGAGAACGAGATTTTTAGATGAAGAGATACAAGAGAAGGGGAAGAACAAGATGGATTTCAGATTTAACATCGTAGGCGATTACCTGCCCTTATTTTTACGTGGTACCCTGTATACGATCGGCTTCTCGATCGCATCCATCATCATCGGTTCCCTACTGGGTCTCGCGATCGGCTTTGGCCGGATGCTGAAGAATCCGGTAGCCCGGTGGCCTTTTGTCGCCTACATCAACTTCCTGCGCGGCACACCGCTCTACGTGCAAATTCTGATGGTGCACTTCGGGGTCGTTCCGTTCTTCTACGGCAGCACCAATGCGCTGATTTCGGGCGTCGTCGCGCTGTCTCTGAATTCGGCCGCCTACTCGGCGGAGATCTTCCGCGCGGGCATTCAGTCCATCGATCCCGGACAGCGCGAGGCCGCGCTGTCGCTCGGTATGACAGGGCGGCAGACAATGCGGTTCGTCATTTTGCCTCAGGCGATCAAACGGATGGTTCCGGCTTTTGGCAACGAATTCATCGTCCTGGTCAAGGATTCCTCATTGCTCGCACTGATCGCAGCGCCCGAGATTATGTACTGGGGCAACACGATGAAAGGCCAGTATATGCGGATCTGGGAGCCGTATCTGACGGCAGCCGTCATCTACTTCGTGCTGACCTACCTGCTTAACAAGCTGCTGGCGTATATCGAACGGAGGATGTAGAGAGTTATGGAACCGATTATTTCCGTCAAAAATCTTCATAAGGCGTACGGAAGCCATGTGGTGCTAAGCGATATCAGCGTCGATATCAAGACAAGCGAGGTTGTTGTCGTGATCGGGCCTTCGGGCTCGGGCAAGTCCACCTTCCTGCGCTGTCTGAATCTGCTGGAGCAGCCGCAGGGCGGCGATATCCTCATTGAGGGTGTCAATCTGATGGACAAGAAGACCAAAATCAACGAGGTCCGGACCGAGGTGGGGATGGTTTTTCAGCAGTTCAACCTGTTCCCGCACAAGAAGGTTATCGAGAATATTATGCTGGCTCCCGTTCAGGTGCGGAAATGGACTGAGGAACGCGCCCGGCAGAAGAGCATGGAGCTGCTGCACAAGGTTGGTCTAGCCGAGAAGGCGGAGGCTTATCCATCCTCGCTCTCTGGCGGACAGTCCCAGCGGGTGGCGATTGCCCGGGCGCTGGCGATGGAGCCGAAGATTATGCTCTTCGACGAGCCGACTTCCGCTCTCGATCCCGAAATGGTCGGCGAGGTGCTTGCAGTCATGAAGGATCTGGCAGGCGAAGGAATGACGATGGTGGTCGTGACGCATGAAATGGGCTTCGCCCGCGAGGTCGGCGACCGCGTTCTGTTCATGGAGCAGGGCGTAGTCGTCGAGCAGGGAACGCCGGCGGAGCTGTTCGGCAATCCGCAGCATATGCGGACGCAGGAATTCTTGTCAAAGGTGCTGTAACAGGCACGAATCCGAAGATATGCAGATGGAAGGCGGCGGCCGGGGAACCGCCGCTTTTTGTTATAATATCGGAAGAGGGATTCGGCAGATCCTTCGGCAAGACTCCGATTAGCGTTTTTCTTGTCACAGCGGCGAGATATATCTTTTTCTGTCAATAATTGAAACATATGCGGATTGTCCGCGTATGACCTTGTGTACGCTTTTCACGCCGGATATCCGGCAATACCTAAAGTTGCTTTGAATGGAGGGCTAACGCTTGGCTGGAATCAATCTTGTTAAGGGTCAAAAAATCGATCTGACCAAGGGCAACGCCGGTCTGTCGAATGTCATTGTAGGATTGGGCTGGGACCCTGCTGAGTCCAAAGGGCTGTTCGGGTTCAAAAAGCAGGCGAACATCGACTGCGACGCTTCGGCCCTGCTGCTGAACGCAGACGGGAAGTTAACCAAGAAATCCAACCTGGTCTGCTTTCATAACAAGCAGAGCGCATGCAATTCCGTTGTTCATTCGGGAGACAATCTGACCGGTGAAGGGGACGGAGACGACGAACAAATCCGGGTTAATCTCAGTGCAGTTCCGGCGGACGTCAGCCGCATTCTGGTCGTTGTGAATATTTATGATGCGGTCAACCGCAAGCAGGATTTCGGCATGATCCGATCAGCCTATATCCGGGTGGCGAACGCTTCAGGCGGCGCGGAGCTGGTCAAATACAACCTGACGGACAATTATTCGGGCTTCACGGCCCTGATCTGCGGCGAGCTGTACCGCCACGGGTCCGAGTGGAAATTCGCCGCCATCGGCGAAGGCAGCCAGGCTGCCCATATCAATCAGCTTGCCGAACGCTACTTGTAAGTCCAATCCATATTTTAGAGAAGAGAGGTTATGTGCAAATGGCAATCAACTTATCCAAAGGCCAGAAAATCGATTTAACCAAAACGAACCCGGGTCTCTCCAAAATTACGGTTGGCCTCGGCTGGGACACGAACAAGTATGATGGAGGCAAGGACTTTGACCTGGATGTATCCGTGTTTTTGGCCGATGCCAACGGCAAAGTAACGAAGGAGAGCAACTTCATCTTCTTCAATAACAGACAGAATGAGAACGGCTCCGTGGTGCATACGGGCGACAACCGCACCGGCGAGGGCGAAGGTGACGACGAACAGATTCAGATCGACCTGGCCAGCGTGCCTGCCGATGTCGAGAAGATTGCTTTTACCATCACCATCTATGAAGCGGAGCACCGCAACCAGAACTTCGGACAGGTCTCCCGCTCCTATGTGCGGATTGTAAACGAGGTTAACAACGAAGAGCTGATCCGCTTCGACCTGGGCGAGGATTTCTCCATCGAAACGGGCGTTGTGGTGGGCGAGCTGTACCGGCATGCCGGCGAATGGAAGTTCAGTGCGATCGGCAGCGGCTACAAAGACGGACTTGCCGGACTGACCCGGGACTACGGTCTGCAGTAAATCGTCAGCCGGTTAGCTGCAAGAGGAATACCGGCCTTATTGGCATGAAGTGAATTTGAGAATTGTCATGCGGCTGTCCAGGATGTGTCAAAGCGGCAGCCGTTGCCAGGGTGTGAAACGGTATATTGCTCAAGTTCAGCTTGATATTTAGCTCAAAGAAAGGGTGTTAGTTATGACGATCAGTCTCTCCAAGGGACAGCGCATCGACTTGACGAAGACCAACCCCGGTCTGACCGAGGTTGTGGTCGGTCTTGGCTGGGATACGAACAAGTACAGCGGCGGACATGATTTTGACCTCGATGCCTCGGCTTTTCTGCTCTATGAAGACGGCAAGGCCAAGAGCGCGGATGATTTCGTCTTCTACAACAACCAGACTGGCGGCGGCGGCTCCGTGGTGCACACGGGCGACAACCGTACAGGCGAAGGAGACGGGGATGACGAGCAGATCCGGGTCGATTTCAGCAAGGTTCCGGCCCATATCCACCGGATCGGCATTACGGTTACAATCTATGATTACGAGTCCCGGACGCAAAATTTCGGACAGGTCTCCAACGCCTTCGTGCGCGTCGTCGACGCCGTGACGAACCGGGAGATTCTCCGGTACGATCTGGGCGAGGACTTCTCTACGGAGACGGCGGTTGTATTCTGCGAATTCTACCGCAATGGCGCCGATTGGAAGTTCCAGGCTGTCGGAAGCGGGTTCAGCGGCGGACTTGCCGCGCTGTGCAAAAACTACGGACTGGACGCGAGCTAAGCATCCGGGCGGGATCGGAAGCGATCCCGCCCTTTTCAAACGGATACTGCCGTTTGTTACAACCAGGCTTGGCATCTCCAAATGAAATGCGGGCTGTGCAAAGGTGGGGATTATCGCATGGGCATTCAGGTGGTTAAAGGACAAAAAGTCGATATCACCAAGGGAAATCCGGCACTCCGGAATCTGCGCGTGGAGCTTGGCTGGCAGCATTCTGCCGGGCAGGAAATCGACGCCTCCGCCTTCCTGCTGGGAAGCAGCGGAAAGGTGTCGGGCGATGAGGACTTGATCTTCTATAACAATCGGACCGCGCCCTTCATCAGGTATGCCGATGAGGCGGGGACCGTTCGTAGCTTTGAGGTGAAGCTGGACCGGGTTCCGGACGAAGTGTCCAGGATCGCATTCACGCTCACCCTGTATGATGGAGACGGCCGGCGGCAGCAGTTCGGGGATGTGCGGGGCATTTATCTTCGCATCCTGGAGCTTGGGACAGGCGCCGAGGCGGTCCGCTGTGATCTTGAACATACCTTCTCCTCGGAAACGGCCATTGTGGCGGGAGAGTTATATAGATGGGGCGCGGAATGGAAGTTCGGCGCCATCGCTTCGGGTTTCAACGGCGGACTGAGGGAGCTGTGCCGTCATTTCGGCGTCGATGCCGAGGACAGTCCGGCGCCGCCGGTTCCGGAAGTGCGGCCTGCGCCGGAAGCGCGGCCTGCGCCGCCGGCTCGGGATTTGCGGCCCGCACCGCCGGTTGCGGAGCCGCGCCCGGCGCCTGCAAGCGGGCAGGGAGACCGGCGGGAGCCGATGAGGTTCCCGCCTCCTCCGGGAACGCAGCGGCCTCCCGAAGAGTCCGCCAGAGAGGAAACGCCGAGGCGATCGCCTGACGACAGCCTCCGGCAGCGGGAGCAAGCCAATGCATCAGCCGGCGGCCCGCCCGGTTCCGGTCTCAATCTGCGAAAGATCGAGCTCAAGAAGAAGGGCGATACGATTAACCTGACCAAGTCTGCCGGAATGGGAGAAATTCTGGTGAACTTGAACTGGAATATGCGCCGGAGCGGCGGTTTGCTGGGCCGGTCGCGAGGCGTGGACCTCGATCTGGCCTGTCTGTATGAGCTGAACGATGGACGGAAGGGTGTCGTTCAGGCGCTCGGCCGCTCCTTCGGCTCCCTGCAGGGGGCGCCCTATGTGGCGCTCGACGGCGATGACCGGACCGGTGCGATTGCGGAAGGCGAGAATCTGCGCATCAACGGCGCGAGAATTGCCGAAATCAGACGGATTTTGGTGTTTGCCTTCATCTACGAGGGCGCGACCAATTGGTCGGAGGCGGACGGTGTCGTCACCATTCACCAGAATGGCGGCCCCGACATCGTAGTTAATCTGGACGAGCATGACAACCGCAAGGGAATGTGTGCCATCGCGCTCATTTCCAATGTTAACAATGAAACCTTCAGCATTGAAAGGCTTGTGCAGTATTACCGCGGACACCGCGAAATGGACGAAGCGAACCGCTGGGGGCTGCGTTGGGTTTCGGGGAAAAAATAAAGATAATGAAACCGGAGGCAGGCAAAGATGGATTGGTTTACTGATTTTTTTAGGAGCATAAGCGAGAATTACGGACACTTCTTCTCCTGGCATGATGTGGTCGCGACGCTTTCGGACCCGGTCAGCTGGGGGATCATTGCCAGCCTCGTCCTGCTCGAAGGGTTGCTGTCAGCGGACAACGCGCTCGTGCTGGCCGTCATGGTCAAGCATCTGCCCAAGGAGCAGCAGCGCAAAGCGCTGTTCTACGGCATTTTGGGCGCATACCTGTTCCGGTTTCTGGCAATCGGACTTGGCACCTATCTCATTAACTTCACTTTGGTCAAAGTGCTTGGCGCGCTTTACCTCTTTTACATCGCCTATAAAGGGATCTTTAAGGGCGGCGGCGATGAGGCTGTAGAGAACAAAGGGGCTTCCTTCTGGAAAACGGTCCTGCTCGTCGAGCTGATGGACATCGCCTTCAGTATCGACAGCGTAATCGCGGCCTTCGGCGTGAGCAGCGAGGTCTGGGTGCTGTTCATGGGCGGTATACTCGGCGTGCTCATGATGCGGGGCGTCGCCCAAATCTTCCTGAAGCTGATCGACAAATTCCCCGAGCTGGAGCAGACAGCCTTCCTGCTGATCGCCATTATCGCGGGCAAAATGATGGCCGGCGCCTTCGGCTACGAAATGTCGCATGTCGTCTTCTTCGCTATTATTATCTCGGTATTTGTTGGCACCATCTTGTACAGCGTGGGACGCCGGAAGAAAGAAGAGAAGAAAGAAGTTCACCGCTAAGCGGCGCCCGCCGCTTCCGGATTCCGATACGAAGAATCATTTCTGTACAACGGCAGCCGTCCCCGTAAGGACGGCGAAGCCGGTTTCAAGGCATTATTCCAAACCGGGAGGGCTGTGAGATGAGGTATTTTGAGTACTTGACGCCGGATTTGGAAGAGTCGCTGTTCTATTCCCGGCCTATGCATTTCAACCGCAGCACCGGCAAGGATCTGCTGGCCTACGCTGTCGGCGCCGCCCTCTATATGCCCGCTACCCGGCCGCAGGCGGCCGAGAGTATCTGGGAGCTGAAGAAGAACGAAGGCCTGATCGCCGCCATTCTCGACCTGGAGGACGCGGTGGGCGACCTTGAGGCAGCGGAGGCGGAAGAGCGGGCGATTCTTCATCTGGCCCGCCTCGCCGAGCTTGCGGAGAGAGAGGAAGACCCCGGGGCCGATCTCCCGCTGCTGTTCATCCGGGTACGCAATCCCCGGCAGCTGCGCAGGCTGATTCGGCGGCTGGATTCGCTGATCCTGCTGCTGACCGGCTTTGTCTTCCCGAAATTTACTGTCGAGGATGGCGGCGAGTACCTGGAAGCCGTCGCCGATTATAACCGTTCCCGGCTGGCGGGGACCCCTCCGCTGTACGGCATGCCGATTCTCGAGAGCAAGGAGATTCTGTACCGGGAGAGCCGGCTGGACAGTCTGCTGTCGGTCCGGGAGCTGCTGTCGGCTTACCGGGAGCAGGTGCTGAACGTGCGAATCGGCGCAACCGATTTCTCCAGCGCCTTCGGCCTCAGGCGCAGCGCCGGGACCAGCATCTACGAGCTGGCGCCGATCCGGGACTGCATCTCCGACATCATTAACTTGTTCGGCCGGGCGGAGGATGGCTATGTCATTTCCGGGCCCGTCTGGGAGTATTTCGCTTCAAGAGGCGGCCCCGGTCTCCGATTTCGGCCGGATGAACAACCTCTTGGAGGACTGCCGCCTCAAGGGCTGGCGGGAGTCCTTCGGCCGAACCGCCTGAATACGCTGAACGGGCTGATCCGGGAGACACTGCTCGACAAGGAGAACGGGATCGTCGGCAAGACGGTCATCCATCCCTCCCATCTGAAGCCGGTGCAAGCGCTGTATGCGGTCACACATGAAGAATACATCGACGCGAAGGGAATTATGGAGAGCACGGACGGATCGCTCGGCGTGTTCAAGAGCATGTATCACAATAAAATGAATGAAATCAAGCCGCATCTGAACTGGGCCAGACGCATTTTAATACGATCTCAAATCTACGGGGTGTTGCATGAAGAACAGCATTTTTCCGGATTACTGCCCGAATACGCCTACGCACACGTTTAAGATTGTCGATCATCTGTCGGTGCAGGTCACCGAAACCGCCAATCCTTTCTCGCTTCCTGTATCCGCTCTCTTCTCCATGGCCGCCCGCATTAACAAAAAGCGCAGCTTTCTGTTCGTCAGCAAGGTGCTCGGCAAGCATATTCCCGTTGACCCCTATACACCTCTGCTGACGGGTGCCGCGCTCGGCCTGCTGCTGTACCGACGGCAGTGGGAGAGCCTGAAGGAGGTGGAGGCGGCCCGCATGCAGGGAAGCCTGTACGCGGCGGAAGCGGCCTCCGGGCAAGAGCAGGCGGGCGGGCAAGCCGAGCTAGCCGGGCAAGCAGGGGATGCCGGGAATGCCCGGAACGTCCGGAATGCCAGGGAGGCGAGCGCTGAAGCTCCGGGACCGGCAACCGACCATAGCCATTCTGGCGTTACGCTCGGCGAGGCGGAAGAGCGGCTGGCAGAAGCGGCCCGGCTGCTGGAGACGGCGGTCCGGGGCTTGTCGCAGCCGGAGTTTGCGCGGGAGGCTTACACCGAGTTAGCCGGTGCGAAGCTCGTTCTGCCGGAGCCCGTTCTGTTCATCGGCTACGCGGAGACTGCGACCGCGCTTGGACACAGCATGTTCCGGCTGTTCCATGACGGCGCGGCTTACATTCATACGACGCGCGAGGATATTCCGGAGCTGTCTTCGGCGATCTCCTTCGAGGAAGAGCATTCCCACGCGGTCGACCATCTGTGCTACACGCTGGACCCGGAGCTGTTGTCCGGCGGCGAGCCTGTGGTTCTGGTCGACGACGAAATCACGACTGGTAACACGGTCGTCAACACGATCCGGGATATGCAGTCCAAATTTCCGAGAAGCGACTATGTGGTGGCTTCGATTTTGGACTGGCGCACAGGGGCGAACCGGGAAGCCTACGCCGCTCTTGAGCAGGAGCTGGGAATTCGCATAGCTTCCCTCTGTCTGCTGGAGGGAAGCATCGAAGTGAGCGGAACGCCTCTGCTGGAGGCGTCAGCAGCACCGTACGCC
>RCUS01000300.1_pt1 | contig 35380 bp, 26 predicted proteins | sample 2166221 | NCBI WGS metagenome assembly RCUS01 (sample SAMN09932758, study PRJNA488358) | compost metagenome | isolation source: compost soil in cyclohexanecarboxylic | place: Germany: Experimental Botanical Garden
GGAAACCCGTTCCGTTTATCGGCGGAGGAAGCCTTTGCTTCGCAGGAAGTCGCCCAGATCCAACCGGTTAGGCTCGGCAATCCACTTGGCCATGATGGCCGACCATGGCGTTTCGTTCGCCCCTCCGGTCCGTTTGCTCAGATAATCCGACATAATCCGGTCGTATTCGCCAACTTGACGGACCGTCTCTTCTGCGTCATACCGGTTGCGGTGCAGCACAGCCTGCTGCGGCAGGCGCGGACGGATGCCCGGCGACTGGTCGGGATAGCCGAGGCACATGCCGAACAGCGGATAGACCAGCTCCGGCAGGCCAAGCCGCTCGGCGACAGCGGCGATCTTGTTGCGGAGGCCGCCAATATAGACGATACCAAGCCCCAGCGATTCGGCAGCCACGGCAGCGTTCTGGGCAGCCAGTGCCGCATCGATGGTGCCTATGATGAAATTCTCCGTTGAGCCCTCATACGTCTCCGCGCTGTTCAGGTGCGGGCGCGTCACCTCACGCAGCCGGAACAGATCGGCACACCAGACCAGGAAGACGGGGCATTCGGCCACATACGCCTGATTGCCCGCCAGAGCTGCAAGCTCGGACTTCAGCGCCGCGTCGGTGACCGCGATCACGCTGTATGCCTGCACATTATGGGAGGTCGAAGCCACCTGCGCCGCCCCGATAATGGCGGTAAGCTGCTCTTCGCTGACCGGGTCCTCGCGGAACTTGCGGATGGAGCTGTGATTGCGCATCAGCTCAAGCGTTTCATTGGAAATACTCATCGTCTTCTTCATCTCCTATTCGTCTTCGCCCGCCCGAATTCGGGAGGCCCTGTCTTTCTAGTACCTGTCTTTCTAGTACCTCTTTCTAGTATAAGTATTAACACCATTTGAGTCCTTTTGCCAACCTGGGCCGTTGAGAGGCTGGACAATGAAGGATGAGCGCCAGCCAGCGGCCTGGTATAAGACAGCTATCGTCTTCCCTCCCGGGTTCCAGCCATGATAAAAAGACAGCAAACCGCCCGCCTCCATCTCTATTGGAAGCGGGCGGCATGCCCGTTACAGCTTGACCCGCTGCAGCCGCAGCGCGTTCAGCACGACCGATACCGAGCTGAACGCCATCGCCGCGCCAGCCAGCCAGGGCGCCAGAAAGCCGAGGGCGGCCACTGGAATGCCGATCGTATTATAGCCCAGCGCCCAGAACAGATTTTGCTTGATATTGCCCATGGTTCGCCGGCTCATTTCGATGGCGTCCGCGATCGCCTTCAGATCGCCGCGCATCAGGGTAATGTCCGCGGCCTCCATCGCCACGTCCGTTCCCGTGCCGACGGCCATCCCGATGTCGGCGGTAGCCAGCGCCGGGGCATCATTGATTCCGTCGCCGACCATCGCGACCTTGCGGCCTCCCTCTTGCAGCTTGCGGACCGCCTCCGCCTTGCCTTCAGGCAGCACTTCGGCCATGACCCGGTCGATACCGGCTTCCGCCGCAATCGCCCGGGCCGTACGCTCGTTGTCGCCGGTAATCATGACGACATCGATGTTCATCCGCCGGAGCGCGGCGACCGCCTCCCGCGAGGTCGGCTTGATCGTGTCGGCAACGGCGACGATGCCTTGAACCTTGCCGTCCACTGCCACCAGCATAGCGGTCTTGCCCTCCTGCTCCAGACGCTGCATCTCGCCCTGCCATGCGGCAGTCTCCGCGCCGCTCTCTTCCATCAGCCGGCGCGTGCCGACAGAGACGTCTCTGCCCTGCACGGCAGCCTTGATGCCGCGGCCCGGAATATTGACGAAGTCTGCCGCTTCGGCAAGGATCAATCCCTTCTCCGCCGCGCCTGCGGCCACCGCTTCGGCCAGCGGATGCTCCGACAGCTTCTCGGCGGAGGCCGCCAGCGACAGCAGGCCATCCTCCGCAGACAGGGCTTCCGGACCCTCGAAGTCCGGAGACACGAGCACATCCGTCAGCACCGGCTTGCCAGCGGTCACGGTGCCCGTCTTGTCCAGAACGACGAGCTCGATGCCCTGCGCGGCTTCCAGATGCTCGCCTCCCTTGAACAGAATGCCCAGCTCGGCAGCGCGGCCGGAGCCGGCCATGATGGAGGTCGGCGTAGCAAGCCCCAGTGCGCAAGGGCAGGCGATGACAAGCACGGCGATCGCTTTCTCCAGCGCTTCCGCGAACTGCCCCGGCGCCCCCCAGAGGTACCAGACGATAAAGGTCAGCGCTGCAATGCCGACGACAATCGGAACGAAAATGCCCGAAATGACGTCCGCAACCCGCTGGATCGGCGCCTTGGAGCCCTGGGCTTCCTCAACCACGCGAATAATCTGGGCAAGGGCGGTGTCTCTGCCTACCTTGCGGGCTTCGATCTTCAGTGCGCCGTTCTTGTTGACGGTCGCTCCGATAACGGTGTCCCCAGGACCCTTGTCTACCGGGATGCTCTCGCCCGTGAGCATCGACTCATCGACGGACGATATCCCTTCTACAACCTGGCCGTCCACCGGAATTTTCGTGCCGGGCTTGACGAGCACGATATCTCCGATGACGACATTTTCGACCGGAATGCTAATTTCTGCACCATCCCGGAGGACGACCGCGCTCTTGGCCTGCAGCCCCATCAGGCTGCGGATCGCATCGGAGGAGCGGCCCTTCGCCAAGGCCTCGAACCATTTGCCGACCAGAATGAGCGTTATGAGGATCGCTCCCGTCTCATAATACATCTCCACCGCATGATTCATTCCATGCATGCTTAAGGAGTCCAGCGTCAAATACAGGCTGTAGAAATAGGCCGCCGATGTTCCCAGCGCTACCAGCACATCCATGTTTGCACTGCCGTTGCGGAGCGCTTTATAAGCCCCCACGTAGAACTGCCAGCCAATGATGAACTGGACAGGCGTGGCTAGTGCCAATTGGAACCACGGATTCATGAACAGCTCCGGTACGGGAATCCAGGAGGTGAAGGAGAAGTGGCCGACCATCGCCCACAGCAGCGGCAAAGACAGCACCGCAGACACGATCCACTTATTCCGTTTGCGCCGGATTTCCTCGCCCTTGCGGCCGGATGTCTCCTCGCTGTCCTTCTTAAGCGAAGCCTTGTAGCCGATCGAGTCGACCTTGGCGATGATGTCCTGGGGCGTCACCATACTTGGGGTATATTCCACATGCGCCGTCTCCAGCGCCAGATTTACATTCACTTCGGCAATCCCGGGCATACGGCCGAGCACCTTCTCGATCCGGGCCGAACAGGCGGCACAGGTCATGCCGGAAATATCGAAATTGGCGGTCTCCTTGACCGTATCGTAGCCGAGCGACCGGATCTTCTCCTCAAGCTTCGGCACATTGACAACGCTGGGGTCAAAGCCAACCGCCGCCTGCTCCAGCGCGAGGTTCACATTGGCCCGCGATACCCCCTCCATCCGGGACAACCCTTTCTCAATACGCGCCGCGCACGCAGAACAGGTCATGCCGGTAATCTGCAGGGTAGCCTGCTCTTCGGGCGCCGCCACTGCTTTTTCCATGTGAATCACTCTCTTTCATGTACCCCCTAGGGGTATGCTAGCTTTAAAAAGAGAAGGCCCGCAGCGTCACTTGCTTCCCGCTCCAAGGCCCCTCATGCGAAAATCCCGAAATTACTGTACGACGTCGTAGCCCTGGTCTTCGATCGCATCCTTGATTGCCGATACGCTGAGCTTGGATTCATCAAAATCCACTGCCACCGTCTTGGCCGCCAGATCGACCTTGGCCGAAGCGCCCAGATTTCCGACCGCTTTCTCCACTGCGCTTACACAATGTCCGCAGGACATTCCTTCTACATTCAACACAACATTCGTCATTCTAATCCTCTCCTTTATGATTTCATTAATCTGCCGACGGTAATCAGCAGTTCGTCAATAACCTCATGTTCTCCGGCTTCGATTCGTTCTACGATGCAGCTCTTCATATGACCTTCAAGCAGCAGCTTGCCAACGCTTCCGAGCGCGGACTGCACCGCCGCCAGCTGGGTAAGGACATCGTCGCAGTACGTGTCGCGTTCGATCATGCCTTTGATGCCGCGGATCTGGCCTTCGATGCGGTTGAGCCGGGCAGTAAGCCCGCTCTTGAATTCCGGCGCGTGATGACTCTTGCGTTCGCCGGAAGGATGGCAGTCGCCTGCACAGACTGACGTCTCCGAATCGTCTTCGCGCTTATGATGTGTCGCCATGATTCAGCCTCCTTGACTCCAATATAGCATACCCCCATGGGGTATGTAAATGCCGAATGGCAAAATAATAAACAAAGTCCATTCAAAGGGTCTTTGGGCTCTCATTTGTGCGGTTGACTCTATGAAAATAATCCCAAATCCCTTAAAATAAATGAACACTTAGTATGAGTCCGCAGGGAGGAGAGACGTTCATGGATAAAGGACAAGCACCCGTCTCCAAATTGAATTTGAGCTATCTGTACAGGCTGCTGCTGTGCATAACGGGTGTGTCCCTTTTTGCCGTGTACAATCAGGGCGTGTTCGTGGCTTACAGCTTCCCGGCCTGGATATGGGCGCTTGCCCTGTCAGGCGCAGCCGTATCCCTGATTGTGTTCACCTTCCAGCTTCCCCCGCAGGGAAACGGCTTATCCCTGGACTCCTCCGTGTATCTCGCCTGCCTGTTCGTATTCGGGGCCTCCTTCAGCCTCACCGTCCTGCTGATTTCTGCAATCGCCATCTTCTTCATCGATCGGGGATTGGCGTGGTGGAGACATGTGAACAATTTCGCGGTCTATTCGATTATGATCACTTCCGCCGCCTATATTTACAGAGCGCTGGGGGGCGAACAGGGACCGCTGTTGGAGGGCCACCTGCCCGCCTATGCCGCAGCCATGGCGATGTATTTTGCGCTGAACACACTGTTGATTGCTTTCTATTATTATTTGACCTTTAACGAGAATCTGTACGACACGCTGAAAGGCATGCTGAAGGACACGGTTCTCGCCTATCTCTGTACGCTGGTGCTTGCGCTGGTGCTGACCATCCTGCTGTACCACAATCAATTATTCGGCCTCGGCCTTTTCCTCTGCATCAGCATTATGATGTCCTATTCGTTCAAGCGGATGTTCGCGATGTACCGGGATATCGAAGAGCGGGCGAACCGTGATCCGCGCACCGGACTGTTCAATCACAGCTATTTCGAGCTGGCCCTTGAAGAAGAGATCCGCAAAGCCTGCAACTCCGGCGCTTCCCTCTCGCTCGCCATGATCGACATCGACGATTTCAAGAAATACAACGATCATTTCGGCCATTTAAAAGGCGACGGCCTGATCGTGTTCCTGGCGGATCTCCTGACCCGGGAATGCGGCGGTGAAGATATGCTCGTCTCCCGGTACGGCGGGGAGGAATTCACGCTGCTGATGCCCGGACTCGATACGGCGGAGGCCTACAGCTTCCTCGAACGTCTGCGCAGGACGCTCAATAATTCCCCCTTTGAAGGAGCCGAGATTTTTCCGCAAGGCTGTCTCTCCTTCTCCGCAGGCATTGCGGGCTTCCGCCTTGACATCCACGATAAATCGCAGCTGGTGGAGGAGGCCGACCAGGCTCTCTACTATGCCAAGAAGCAGGGCAAGAACATGGTCCATATTTACGGCCGCCAGTCGACGCTTGAGCGGGAAATCGACTTCAGCCAGGATGTCCGGGACATCGAGCAGCAGCTGCGCCTGTTCATGTACAAGGATCTGGAGACGTTCAAGCATTCCAAACGGGTATTCCGCTATGCAATGGACATGAGCGAGCTGCTGGAGCTGGATAATTCCACGAAACGCCAGTTCACGCTCGGCGCGCTGATCCACGATATCGGCAAGCTGGAAATCCCTTGGGGCATTCTGAACAAGAAGGAGAAGCTGTCCGCCGAGGAATGGGAAATGGTCAAATGGCATGTTACCTGGGGCAAGGAAATGGCCTCGACCAACGTCAAATATAAAGAACTGGCGCCCTACATCGAGCTTCATCACGAAAGATATGACGGCAAGGGCTATCCGCACGGCTTCAAGGGCGAGCAGATTCCAAGATTGTGCCGGATGCTGACGGTCATCGATTCCTTCGACGCCATGACGACCGAGCGGCCCTACCAGCCGACCAAATCTGTGGAGGAAGCGATCGTGGAGCTGCGGGCCTGTGCGGGAACGCAGTTCGATCCGGAGCTTACCGAGCTCTTTATCCGCTATATCGAGAGCCGGCAGCTCCGTCTCGCGGAGGCCGCCATTTAGCCAAGCCATCTTAGCACACCGCATTCCAGTTCCAGCACATCCCTCTTTAGCGTTTCATCTATCTGCGGCTTTCATAGCCCCGCCGGGTTCGGCGGGTTTTTTGGTGTGTACACATATGCTCTTACTATGAAAAATTTCATGAAAAATAGGTTGCTTCCCTATTCAAATTTGAATATAATTAGGTTCACAATTCACCAAAAAAAGGAGTTTACCAAACATGCATTCGAAGGAAAGCAACATGAAGCTCGTCGTGGTCGGCCTGCTTCTCGGGATTCTGATGTCCGCGATGGACAACACAATCGTCGCCGCTGCGATGGGTACGATTGTCGCCGACCTCGGAGGTCTGGACAAAATCGTCTGGGTCACCTCCGCCTACATGGTTATGGTCATGGCGGGCACGCCGATTTTCGGCAAGCTCTCGGATATGTACGGCCGCAAGCGCTTCTTCATGCTGGGACTGGTGCTGTTCCTGATCGGCTCGGCCCTGTGCGGAACCGCAGGCAGCATTACACAGCTCAGCATTTACCGCGCCATTCAAGGGGTCGGCGGCGGCGCGCTGATGCCGATCTCGTTCACTATTATCTTTGACATTTTCCCGCCGGAGAAACGCGGCAAGATGACCGGCCTGTTCGGCGCGGTCTTCGGCATTTCGAGCGTGCTCGGTCCGCTGCTCGGCGCCTATATCACCGATTATATCGGCTGGCAGTGGGTGTTCTACATTAATCTGCCGCTTGGCGTCATCTCCTTCATCCTGATCGCCATGTCGTATAAAGAGTCTGTCATTCATTCCAAGCAGCGCATCGACTGGGGCGGCGCCTTCACGCTGGTAGGCTCGATCGTCTGCCTCATGTTCGGCCTGGAGCTCGGCGGCCAGACAATCGGCGGCAAGCTGTATGCCTGGAATTCTCCTGAAATTCTCGGCCTGTTCGCAGGCTTCGCCGTTCTGCTGATCGCCTTCCTGCTGATCGAGCGCCGCGCAGCGGAGCCGGTCATCACCTTCTCCATGTTCAAGAACCGGCTGTTCGCGACAAGCGCTCTGGCCGCATTCTTCTACGGCTCGGCCTTTATCGTGGCGACCGTGTATTTGCCGATCTTCGTGCAGGGCGTGTTCGGGGGCTCTGCAACGAATTCGGGCCTTATCCTGATGCCGATGATGATCGGCTCCGTGGTGGGCGCCCAGCTCGGCGGCCAGCTTACGTCGCGCACGAGCTTCCGCAACATCATGCTGCTGTCGGCTGTCTTCTTCGTGGCGGGCGTCGCTATGCTGACCACGCTAACGCCGGATACGGCGCGGCTGCTGGTCAACGTCTTCATGGCCGTCACCGGATTTGGCGTTGGCTTCTCATTCTCGGTGCTGAATATGTCCTCCGTGCATCATTTCGACATGCGCCAGCGAGGCTCCGCGACCTCGACCAGCACCTTCCTGCGTTCGCTCGGCATGACGCTAGGCATCACCATCTTCGGCATCATTCAGCGCAATTTATTCTCGAATTCGCTGTCCGATGCATTCGGGGGAAGCGCTCAGGCGGCTTCCTTCGGCGACTCGCGCTCCGCGCTGACACCGGAAGCCCGGGCGAAGATTCCGGCTCCGGTGCTGGAGAAAATATCGGCCGCGCTCTCGTCTTCCATCGCCCATACCTTTATGTGGGCGCTCGCCCCTGCGGTGCTGGCGCTGGTGACGGTAGTTCTGATGCCTAAAGACCGCCTTCTCGTCCACCGTGGAGCTGCCCGCCCGGCACCCGGCAGAGAATAGACGCCATGTCGATCAAGCTGGCGATTCTCGGTCTGCTGCTGGAGCGGGACATGCATCCTTACGAGATGATGGTTGTCCTGAAGGACCGGTCCATCAACAAGATTGCGAAGCTGCAGATGGGCTCCCTCTACTATGCCGTTGACCAGTTGTCCAAGAACGGGCAGATCGAGCAGGTGGAGGTTATCCAGAGCCGCGACCGGCCTGAGAAGACGATATACCGGATTACCGAATCCGGGCGAGCGCTGTTTGAGCAGCTGCTGCTTCAACAGTTCCGCAAGAACGACGCGGTCTACCACCCGATGTATATCGCGCTTGCCTTCTCCAGACATGCTGATCCGGACAAAATTGCGAAGCTGCTGGAGGAGCGCATCCGGGAGGCCGAGCATGAAGTCAATCTGGCCTATCAGGTCTATGAAGAGCATATCGGGATCGTCTCCCGGGCCGTTCTGCACTTGATGTATGGACGTTATGAACACACCCTGACGGAGCTGAAATGGCTCAAACGGCTCTATGCCGATGCGCTGGACCACAAGCTTGGCGTCCAGGGCGGTCCGCTTGATACGGAAGAGGAATGAAGCGCTGAACGAATGCTGATAACCAGCAAGTCCTGTGTAACCACAGGCCGGATCTCGTTTATCCACAAGCCGAATGCGTTTATTAAGGAATGAATCCCTTGATCATGCGCATTCGGCTTCTTTTATCGCTATGGAAGGAACATCGAGAAAGTTCGAAAGAAGGCTTCAGTCACCGTTCATCGGGTGCCGGAAATAACATACCTGGTTCTGATGCGGTACAATGGCTGTAGCAGTAAGATGCGGTACAATAGCACTAAGATGAGATTCGATGAAGGAGGGAATGGATTGAAAACGTTACCACTTAATATCCGCGGCATTCCCGCTGGACGCATCGTTCAGGGCTGCATGGGACTTGGCGGAGGCTGGGACCGGGAGCCGGTCACGGTGGAGCAAATCCGGGAAGGGCATATGGCTGTCGAAGCCGCGCTCTCCATCGGCATCAACATGTTTGACCTGGCGGACATTTACACGCGGGGAAAGGCCGAGCTTGTCTTCGGAACCGTGCTGAAGGAGCGCCCGGAGCTGCGCGAGAAGCTGATTATCCAGTCCAAATGCGGCATTAAGCTGCAAGAGCCGGGAGAGAGCTCCAACACATTCGATCTTTCCCGTGAGCATATCCTGAGCAGCGTCGATGGCATTCTGTCCCGGCTGGGCACCCCGTATCTCGACATTCTGCTGCTGCACCGCCCCGATCCGTTTATGGACCCCGAGGAGGTTGGAGAAGCGCTGCGGCTGCTCAAGGAGTCCGGCAAGGTCCGGCACTTCGGGGTATCCAATATGAGCGGATCGCAGATCCGGCTGCTTCAGGCTTACTCCGATGAGCCCCTGATTATCAATCAGCTCGAAATGAATCTGGAGAAGACGTTCTGGCTCGATTCCATGGTCAGCGTGAACCGTCCGGCCTGGAGAGAGCATGGCATGCCGGAAGGAACGATCGAGCACTGCCGTCTGGAGAAGATCCAGCTTCAGGCCTGGGGGCCGCTCGCCCAGGGCAAATACACCGGCCGTCCGCTTGACGGACAACCCGAGCATGTGATCCGCACTGCCGCCATGGTTCGCTCGCTGGCGGAAGATAAAGGAACGACACCCGAAGCGGTCGTGCTCGCCTGGCTGATGTCGCATCCGGCCGCGATCCAGCCGGTTATCGGCACGGTGAACCCGCAGCGGATTAAAGCCTGTGCGGGAGCGGACAAGCTGGAGCTGACGCGCAAGGAATGGTACGACCTGTATATCAGCGCAAGAGGCACCCGCCTGCCGTAACAAGCTGGGTTACTTGCCCGTTCCGGCGCCTTGGGTCCGATTCCGGCAGCCGCGCCGGAGGGCTACTCCGGCGATATGATTATTTTCAGAGCCGCAGCCTGGCTGCCGTTAAATAAACTTCCCTGTTAAGCTCATAAATGGTAAAAGCTAGTTTTCCTTTTGGGCGGACCTTTGCTATACTTATACCAAAAAACAAGGAGGGAGCATTATTTACCGTGCCGGACAATATTGGACAGCACATTCAACAGCTTCGCCAGGAGAAGGGATTATCTTTATCCGAGCTTGCCGGCAGGGCGGATGTGGCTAAATCATACTTAAGCAATGTCGAACGCAATATTCAATCCAACCCCTCCATCCAGTTCATCGAGAAAATTGCAGAGGCTCTGGATGTCTCCGTCCACATTCTTCTGTACGGAGAGCTTGCCGAGGAAGAACCGCTCGACTCCGACTGGTTCAAGCTGGTTCAGGAGGCTATGGCTTCAGGGGTCAGCAAGAGGGAGTTCAAGGAATTTCTGGATTACCAGAAATGGCGGATTGAACAGAAGAACCAGTGACCGGGATTCGAAATATTGCGTATTTACATAGAGAGGACATGACGCCGCGCCGTCATGTCCTCTTTCGTTATCCTTTAGAAACACTCATTCTTCTTATTTGGTTCACATGGCTTTGAGTGTCTTGTCGCCCAAGAACCGCCGGATCTCATCCGCGTGAATCCCCTGCTTCTTGGCGGCGAGCATCAGCTGCACCCATTCCATATCCAAAGCGACCGTCTGCAGTTCTCCGTTATTCCCCTGGTTGGACTTGTTCAAAAAATCTCCTCCTAAGATTTTGTCCCCAGGCAGTCCAGCCGTCATAGTTACGAGGATAACACGCACGGAAGCTTCTTCCCCCCGCCTGTTTCCCTTAATAACCTTAGACCCGAGACTTTGTGCCCCTGCTTTTCAACAGGTTTACCTTTTGCTGGATCCTTGCATTCAAGGATCTTATGATGTTGTGTTAAGCGATAAGCTTGCAAAGATATTATACAAGATGTTCGCCTAAAAGTGTGTCAAAAAAATGACAATACATTCAATGCGCGGCTGAAACCTAAAATTGAGTGCCTGCAACGGCGACTGGCAGTGAATTAAATTCCAATATTTATGTAAAAATCCTCTAGTCGTTAGGAACTATAAACTACTAATACCCACATCTTCGTCCCATTAATCAAATTTTAGTGGATTACTGGAAGGATTTATATAGGTTTATGGTCCCGACCGATGATTGCGCATCTCCTCCGATCCTTTGGGCCGCCGAAATGAAGCCTGCGCAATGATGCCTTTTTTCGAACGGATTGGACGAAAGGTTGAATTGATTACCCTGACCTAAAGTTGCACAATAGAATGTGGCAATACGTTTAAAATCGTGTAACTATACTATAGAATGTAAACGTAATCATTGCAGCTCCGGTTACGCCCGCTGGGGCACTGCCTGGAGTTTATCCGTTAGGAGGATGTCCCATGTCAGCCAAAGAGTCCTACAATGAATCTGTTTGGAGCAAGTATTGCGGCCCCAACCTAGGCTACATCCAGGAAAAATACGAACAGTTCAGCGAAGACCCTTCCTCCGTGGAGGCCCACTACCGGGAGCTTTTTACGATATACGGTCCCCCTCCGCTGACAACCGAAGAAGCCGCCGCCCCGGCCCCCGTTCTCTCCGGCGATGCCGATTGGCTCCGCAAGGCGGTCCGCGCTTCCAAGCTGATCGCCAATATCCGCATCTTTGGCCACTTGGCCGCCGATATAGATCCGCTGGAGAATAGCGGGGATTCCATGGCAAAATGGCTCGATCCCGAGACATACGGGCTGACGCAAGCTGATCTGCTCGCCCTGCCGGCCTCCCTGATCTGGGAGAACGCGCCAACCGGGGTACAGACCGGCTGGGATGCCTATCACCGGATGCGCCAGGCTTATACAAGAACGATTGCCTATGAATTCGGACATGTCCACGACGAGCAGGAGCTTCGCTGGCTGAACAGCCAGGCCGAATCCTCCAGTTCGCCGGCTCCGCTGACCGATCCGGAGCGGAAGGCGCTGCTGAAACGCCTGATCGAAGTGGAGCATTTCGAAACCTTCCTCCATAAAACCTTCGTCGGCCAGAAACGCTTCAGCCTCGAAGGCAATGACATTCTGGTTCCGATGCTGGATGAAATCGTCCGGGCGGCCGCGCATGACGGTGCGGAGAACATTTTGATGGGCATGGCCCACCGGGGACGCCTCAACGTGCTTGCCCATATTTTGGGCAAACCTTACGATATTATTTTCTCGGAGTTCCACCACTCTCCGAACAAGGAGCTCTTCCCTTCCGAGGGCTCGATGGGCATCAATTATGGCTGGACCGGCGATGTGAAATATCATCTTGGAGCCGACCACGCCTTCCATGAAGGCGAGACCGTACGCACCCGGCTGACGCTGGCCAACAACCCGAGCCATCTGGAGTTCGTCAATCCGGTCGTCGAAGGCTTCGCCCGGGCTGCGCAGGAAGATCGCAGCGGCACGGGGCTGCCGGTTCTGAATACGAACCGCGCACTGGCTGTGCTCATGCACGGCGACGCCGCATTCCCCGGCGAGGGAATCGTCGCCGAGACACTGAACATCAGCAAGCTGAACGGCTACCTGAACGGGGGCACGATCCATATTATCGTGAACAACCGCATCGGGTTCACCACCGAGAGCGAAGACTCCCGCTCCACCCGCTATGCCAGCGATCTGGCCAAAGGCTACGAAATTCCGATCGTGCATGTCAATGCCGACGATTCGGATGCCTGCATCGCCGCTGTCCGGCTGGCCAGCGCCTACCGCAGCCAATTCAAGAAGGATTTCCTGATTGACCTTGTCGGCTACCGCAGACACGGACATAATGAAATGGACGATCCTGAGATGACGCAGCCGTTGAAGTACGCCAAGGTCAAAAATCATCCGACCGTCTCCCGGATCTACGCCGAACGTCTTGAGCAGGAGAAGCTCGTGACGCGCGGGGAAGCGGAAGCCATGAAGGCCGAAGCGGAGAAGGTGCTTCAGCAAGCCTACGAGAAGATGAAAGCAAACAAAGAGAGCGGCGAAGTCAAGAACGCTGTGGCCGTGTCGGCTGACATTCATCCTGCCTCGGCTGCCGTGACTGCCGTTCCGCTGGAACGCCTGCAATTCATCAACCGCAAGCTGCTGGAAGTTCCTGCGGGCTTCAAAGTGTATCCGAAGCTGCAGCGCATTTTGCAGCGGCGCGGGTCCCTCCTGAACGACGGGGAGAAGGTGGACTGGGCACTGGCCGAGACGCTCGCCTTCGCGACCATCCTCCAGGACGGAACGCCGATCCGGCTGAGCGGACAGGACGCCCAGCGCGGCACATTCTCCCAGCGCCATCTGGTGCTGCATGACAGCGAGACGGGCAAAGTCTTCGCTCCGCTGCACCAGCTGGAGGACGCCAAGGCCAGCTTCGGCGTCTACAACAGCCCGCTGTCGGAGGCCTCGGTGCTGGGCTACGAATACGGATATAACGTATTCGCTCCCGAGACGTTCGTCATCTGGGAAGCGCAGTACGGCGACTTCTCGAATGCGGCGCAGGTCATCTTCGACCAGTTCATTTCGGCGGGCCGGGCCAAATGGACCCAGCGCAGCAGCCTGACGATTCTGCTGCCCCACGGCTATGAAGGCCAGGGGCCGGAGCACTCCAGCGGACGGCTGGAGCGTTATCTGCAGCTGTCGGCCGAGGAGAACTGGACTGTTGCGAACCTCACCAGCGCAGCGCAGTATTTCCACCTGCTCCGCCGTCAGGCCGCGCTGTGCGGCCAGCCGGACGCAAGACCGCTCGTCATCATGACGCCGAAGAGCCTGATCCGCAACGCGCGCAGCGCTTCGCCCGGCGCGGAGCTTGCTTCCGGACGCTTCGAAGCGGTGCTTCCGGACCCGCTGCTCGGACAGAAGCCGGGCGGAATCAAGCGGCTCCTGGTCTGCACCGGCAAAGTCGCCATCGATCTGCAGGCCGAGCTTGAAGCCGGCCCGGACAAAGACTGGTCATGGCTGCATATTCTGCGGCTGGAGCAGCTCTACCCGTTCCCGGAACGGGAGCTTGCCGCCTATCTGGATACCTTCGGCTCTCTCGAGGACATCGTCTGGGTGCAGGAAGAGCCGAAGAACATGGGCGCCTGGAGCTACGCGGAGCCCCGGCTGCGGGCTATCGCGCCGAAGGGAGTGCCGGTCCGGTACGCCGGCCGGCCGGAGCGCTCCAGCCCTGCCAGCGGATACGCAGACGTCCACAGCTTCGAGCAGCGGAGAATTGTTGGCGAAGCTCTGACCTGGAACCGGAAGAACGAAGAACCGGTCCGCGTCTTTAATACCTCGGCCCGTTCCTGACAGCGGCCGTGGATCGGCGGGCAGCCCGGGCCCTTCGCTAGGGACTCCCGCCTGTCACAATGAAGAGATCACTACTGGAATAGCGCCCAGCTTGAACCTTTCTTCCATGTCAAGCCAAAGCGGTTGTGCCGTCCCGTCTAGGGGCGGTGTCCTAGCAGCGCAATAAATTTTGGGGAGGTAGCGGCCTGTGTCTGAAATCAAAGTGCCCGATCTGGGCGAATCGATTACCGAAGGTACGATCTATAAATGGCTGGTCAAGGAAGGAGATTCCGTCGGCCAGGGAGATGTTCTGGCCGAGCTGGAGACGGATAAGGTCAATCTGGAGATCAGCGCCGAAGAGAGCGGCGTAATCGCCCAAATTCTGCGCCAGGCGGGCGAGAACGTCGCCGTCGGCGAAGCCATCGGCATCATCGGCGAAGCCGGAGCCGGAGCCGCCGGACAGGCGGCGGCTGGCGGCCAGGGCGCCGATGCGCCGAAGGAGCCGGAGCCGGCGAAGGCCGCTCCGGCACCCGAAGCTCCGCCGGCACAGCCGGGCAGAGCGACAGCCCCGGCGGCGGCCAAGGAGGCCCAGGCCGCCGGCGGCTCCGCGTACCTGGCTACGCCGGGTGCGCGCAAGCTCGCGCGCGAGCGAGGCATCGACCTCGGCGAGGTCGGCGCGCGCGATCCCATCGGCCGGATCGGCCGGGCCGATGTGGACACCCACGGCGCGGCCCAGGCCGCCGCGCCGGCACCGGCACCGGCGGCTTCGCAGAGCGTGCCGGCCGTGACGCCCCCGCCCTCCGCGCCGAAGGCGGAGGGCAAGGAAGTCGAGCGCAAGCGCATGTCGCGCCGGCGGCTGACGATCGCGAGCCGTCTGGTCGAAGCGCAGCAGACGGCGGCGATGCTGACCACCTTCAACGAGGTGGACATGACAGCCATTCTGGACATCCGCAAGCGCCGGAAGGATGCCTTCAAGGAGAAGCATGACATCGGCCTCGGCTTCATGTCCTTCTTCACCAAGGCGGTTGTGGGCGCGCTCAAGGCCTACCCGCTGCTGAACGCCGAGATTGACGGCGAGGATCTGCTCATCAAGAAATTCTACGACATTGGCATCGCCGTATCGGCCAAGGAAGGGCTCGTCGTTCCGGTTGTGCGGGACGCCGACCGGTTGAGCTTCCCGGAGATCGAGCGCAGAATCGCCGATCTGGCGTCGAAGGCCCGGGCCAACACGCTCGCGCTGTCCGATCTCCAGGGCGGCACATTCACCATTACCAATGGCGGCGTATTCGGCTCCCTGATGTCGACGCCGATTCTGAACGCGCCGCAGGTCGGCATACTGGGCATGCACAAGATTCAGCTTCGTCCGATCGCGCTCGATGAAGAGACGACAGTCAACCGACCGATGATGTATATCGCCCTCTCCTACGATCACCGGATCGTGGACGGCTCGGAGGCAGTCAGCTTCCTTGTCAAAGTCAAGGAACTGCTGGAAGACCCGGAGGCGCTGCTGCTGGAAGGCTAAGACGGCGGCGATACAGGGTCTCCTCCATAAAGAACAAGCGGAACCCCGCCGGCTTGCCGCCAGCGAGGTTCCGCTTGTTTGCGTAGGTTAAATTCGTGTATAAGCAAATAAGAATAAATCCATCGTTTACTGTTCAGCCTCTTCCTCCACCCGATCCAGCCATTCCATGATCAAAGCCTCGAACAGCCGGGGCTGCTCGATCTGCAGATTATGTCCGGCACGGTCCAGGACGGCGAAGGTTGTCCGGGGGTACATCTTCAGGATGCCAAAGGCATCCTCATAGCCGGTAACGGCATCCTGCTTGCCTGCCAGAAGAATTCCCGGCTTGCGGAATTCCTCCTGATCGACCGGGAAGGAAAAGGCATAGCGGGCTTTAATCTTGGCCAGAAAGGGCTCATCGGCCAACAGACAGCCCGGCACAATCTCTTCTTTATACCGGTTCCAGGTATAGGGATCGAGCACGACGCCCATTGAAGCGAAGTCCGCAAGCTCTTCCGGCGTCAGTCTTTCGGCAAGGCCGGCATCCTGCCGGATGATGGTATGCGGAGGAAGAGTTCGGTCCCGCTTCTCCGGTACGATCATCGGACAGATCAAGGCCATTCCGTCCACCCGTTCCGGTCTCTTCGCGATGATGCCTCTTGCGATATAGCCGCCGTAGGACTCGCCCGCCAGAGCGAAGCTCTCTCCGGGCAGCATGACGTCCAGAAAGTCCAGCACGGCCTCCAGCATCTCATCGGAATTCTGGATGTCCGAGTATCCTCTGGTCTTCCCCATTCCCGGCAGATCCAGATACAACCGTCTCCAGCCGGTCCGTTCCCGGAATACAGGCTCCATGCACCCGCTCATCAGCCTGTGGTCAGGAGTATAACCGTGAATCAGAACGATCGGTTTGCCCTCGCCTTTCTCCTCATAATACAGCTCGGCCTTGCCTGTCCGGCAGTATGGCATCTCTATCTCCTCCTCGGCACTGAATCCCGCTGCCCTTCCCGCGTCGGCGTTGCGGTTAGTCCATCCCGATGGCAGCGGAGGACACTCTCCTTATCTTAGCAGAAAGCCTCTCTACCGTGCAGGTTCGTTCTTGTAAGGCGGATATTTCAATTTACCCTTCATTAGAGTTTGATGAGAGTTCTCGCCCGTACGAATGCCCGAAGCCATGCCTGCCCCAAGCGGTCTCTTACACGCAAGAATAACCGCCGGACGGTGTCCTTTGGCGCCGAGGCACATGCTTATAACAGGTCTTCCACGCAAAAAAGCTGCTCTCGTCCCCCAAGGGTCCGATGAGCAACTTTTTTGTTTAGCCGACATATTTGTCTATATCTATTTGGTTTTATCTATGAAGTCAGCTTGCAAAAGGCCGAAGCCTTCAAGCTGAAGCTTCCGTGGATTGGAATGCGCAGGCAAGCTTAGAAGCTGTTATGCGCGGCGCGGCTGGAGCGCTTGTTTGCCTGCTTTGGGCTCCCGGTGGGACGCCGCCGGCGATTTCAGGCTCAGGGCAATCAGACTGGAGAGCAGGCACAGCGCCCCGATGGTAACAAAGGTTGGCTGGAAGCCTCCGAGAAAGGCCGCAACGAACGAGCCGGACAGTGCGCCGATGCCGAAGCCCTGGTAAATGATGCCGTAGTTCTTGTTATGGTTCTTCAGCCCGAAGAAGTCGCTGACGATCGCCGGGAAGACGGTAATGTTGCCGCCGAAGCAGAAGGCGATGGCAGCCACACAGGCGAAGAAGAGGCCGAAGTTCAGTTCCGCATAGCTGAGAGTCAGCGCTGCAGCCGCCGTTACGGCGAGTGTGCAGCCGACCAGCTTGAGGCGGCTCATCTTATCGGACAGTGCGCCCAGGACCAGGCGTCCGGCCGTATTGAAGATGGCGATCATCGCCACGGCGTTCGCGGCGGTCTGCACGTCGAGTCCGGCAAGCTTCACGCCGATATCCTTCACGATGCCGATCAGATACAGTCCGCTCATGCAGGCGGTGAAGAAGATGACGAACAGCAGATATGCCTGCTTCGTGCGCAGCATTTCGCGGACGGTGTAATCTCTGCTCTCCGTCGATTCCTGCACAGCGGCGTTCTTCTCTACCGGAGACACGGCGGCTTCCCGGATCAGCAGCGAACCGACTATAACCATGGCCATCACGATCAGTCCCCAGTAGAGGAAGGCGGCGGATACGCCCACCGAGCTGATCAGACTGCCGTTAATATATTTGAAGACCAGGCTTCCTGTTCCGTAAGCGCCGACCGAAACGCCCGAGATGAGGCCTTTGCGGCGCGGGAACCATTTGATCAGGTTGGACAAAGAAGTAATATAAGCTGTACCGTCGGCATACCCGACAATGAGGCCTGCGAGCAGGTAGAACATTGGAAGCGAGCTCGCCTGGGAGCTCAGCATCAGGCCAAGACCGAGCACGATGCCCGCTGCCGCAGTAAGCTTGCGGATGCCGATGCGATCCTGCAGCCGGCCGGCGAACAGTGTCGCAAAAGCCAGCGCGAAACTGGTAATGGAGAACGTAATCGAGACGGAGCTCAGCTGCCATCCGAATTTCGTAACAAGAGGCTGGTTGAACAGGCTCCAGGTATAAATCGTGCCAAGACCCATCTGCGTCAGTATGGTTCCGAGTACAATAAGAAAGCGATTGCTTTTTTGATCTGCCGACATGGCCGGTCCCTTCTTTCGCTATCATTTCATATCATGAGCGCTCTATTGCTTCTTTATTGTAGATCAGCGGCGGAATGAACGGCTCAAATACGGAATGAAATGACGAAAAGACGGAATGAAGTGCCTCTACAGCCTCATGAGCTGCCTGAATTCCTTCACCTTGCTGCGGCTTACCGGCACTTCAAAGTCCAGATCGCGCAGCCGAAGCAGGTACGTATTGTTGAACCACGGGATAATCTCCTTGATCTTCGAGAGGTTCACGATGAAGGAGCGGTGGCAGCGGAAGAAGCGGTCCTGCGGCAGTCTGCCGTGAAACTCGCTGATGCTGACGCCCATCGAATATTCGTGGCTGCGCGTGAACACGCTGGTCGTCTTCTCCTGCGCCGAGGCGTAATAGATGTCATCGGCGTCAACGACGATGATCTTCTCATTTTCCCACAGATTGACCTTGTTGCTGACCGGGCTTCGCTCTTCCTTCGCTCCCACATGCCGGGCCGAGGCCGCCGTCTCCAGCTTCGCCAGCATCCCCTTGATCCGCGTCTCATTGTACGGCTTCAGGATGTAATCGAACGCCTCGATTTCGAACGCTTCGGCGGCATGCTCTTTGTATGCGGTGATGAATACGATATAGGGTTTCACCGTGAACTTGCTAATATTCTGGGCCAGCAGCACGCCGTCCACCGACGGGATATTAATATCGAGAAACAGTACATCCACTTCATTGGCCTGCACATATTTCAGCGCATCCAGCCCATCCTCGAACTCGGCAACGATCTCGATCCCGCTGTTCGCCCGGATCAAATAGGCCAGCTCCTGTCTTGCCAGCTCTTCGTCTTCGACAATGATGGCTCTCATGTCATCGATGCTCCTTTTTCACAATAAAGGTAATGATGGTGCCCTTCTCCGCTCTCATGATGCGCAGTCCCTCGCCATAGATCAGCTTCACCCGCTGATGCACGTTGAACAGGCCGATCTTGTTCTCCGGCATATCGCCGGTATATACCTTCTGAATGGTCTCTTCGCTGATGCCGACGCCGGTGTCGGCTATGCCGATCTCCACGTTCTCCCCCCGGTCCTTGACGGAAATTGTGACTGTACCCGCTCCCCGCTCTTTAAGAATCCCGTGCACGATCGCGTTCTCGACCAGCGGCTGGATAATCAGGCTCGGAATCCGGACATCCGCTTCGTCGTCAATGTCGTATATAACGTTGAGGCGTTTGCCGAAGCGCGCCTTTTCAATCTCGACATAATAGCGGACCTGCTGAAGCTCCTTGCGGATATCAATGAAGTCGTCCGTCAGCTCCAGGTTGTAGCGCATATAGCCCGACAGGTTCACAATCAGTTCCCTTGCCTTGTCCGGGTCGATCCGGATCGAGGAGGCGATCGCATTCAGGGCGTTGAACAGAAAATGCGGATTGATCCGCGTCTGCAGCGCCTTCAGCTCCGCCTTGTTCGCCATCTCCTTGATATCCTCCACCCGCGAAACCTCCATCAGCGTGGAAATAATCTGCGAGAGGCCGATGGCCATTGCCTGCAGGGAATAAGTGATTTTGTGGGCTTTGGTGTAATAAATTTTGAGCGCGCCGGTAACCTCGCCCTTCTCCTTCAGCGGAATGATGATAAGAGAACGGATATGCTGATGATTGTAATCCGTGTCATTGTTGCGGATCGTGATTTCCCCGCTTGACAGCGTCTGTTTCGTCTCGTCACTGATAATTTCGTTCTTCTCCGTATAATATTCCTCCCCGATGCCGACATAAGCGCGAATCCATCTCGTATCGGTGATTGCAACCGCATCGGCTCCGATATCCTCCTTGATGATTGTGCAGATCCGGCGCAGGGACTCGGGATTGATGCTGCGAAAATAAGGGAGGGTCTTGTTGGCGATATCCAGCGCGAGCTTGGACTGCCGGGCAGCAATCCGTTCCTTCTCGCCTTCAACGCTCTGCACGAGCATGACGATCAGTCCGACGCTGACCTGGCTGACGATCATCGGAAAAGCGATCTTGGAGACAATATCGATTCCCAGCGACATCGGATGCGCCATTGCGATAATCAGCAGCATCGTGAGCGCCTCGCAACCCATCCCGGCCAGAATGCCCACCTTCCAGCGGCGACCGGCCGGAACCCGGCGGTGAATGATCCCCGAGACAATCCCCGCAGTAACGCTCGTAATGAGACAGGGAACCGAGGTTACGCCGCCGATATCGATCAGGAACCGGTGAACGCCGGAGAGCAGCCCGGTGATCATGCCCACCCACGGGCCGAACAGAATGCCTCCGGCCATGATCGCCACAATGCGGACATTCACCAGCGAGCCATCCACCTTAATCCCGCTGTACGTGCTGAAGATCGCAAAGAGGCTGAAGATGACAGTGCCGATGAACAGCTCGGGCGGCGCGTAGGCCCCCTTCTGAAAAATCTCCTTGAACCTCGGAATCCGGGTCAGCACGAACAGGGTCATCAGGAGCAGCGCCGCCCGTTCGAGCAGCTGCAGCAGGATCGTAATTGCGTAAGACATCGTAACAAGCCCCCATATCCATAGATATCGGTCATTATAGGCCTCGCCCCCCGGTTTGTCCAACTATCACCCTCCGCCGGCTCCATGAAAAAACGCCCTGGCCGGTTAGGGCCAGGGCGTCTGACTACAGATGCAGATTAAAGGTGCGATTCGAGAGCGATGCCTTGTAGAAGTAGGCCCGTGAGCCGGGTGCCGGTATGTCTCACACCGCAAGATCGACGCCGACAACGCCGACCTTGTTCCCGCTTCCGTCGGTAATCGACCGCGAGAGCGTAATGCAGGGGCGCTTCGTAATGGCCGAGATGTAAGGCTCGGATACATAATCCCCCTCGTTCATCGCTCCGATCCACCAATCCCGCTGCTTCGCATTAAGCAGCCCCGCTTCCGGCTGCGAGAAGATGAATGTGCCGTCCGTCCGGTTGGACCAGATCGCCTGTACGTCTTCCGATTCTTTCAGGCAGCCGGCCAGCACTTTCTTGTGCGTGTCCATATCGGGAACGCTAAGCTCCTCTCTGACCGCCAGGCGCAGCAGCAGCTTCTTCGCATACTCCAGCTTCTCCGCGTAACGGCTGTCCTGAATCTCGTGGCTGCCGGCGATTTCCGCGACGGACTCGCGCAGCGCCTGCGACTCGGCCAGCATCTGGGCGCTGACGCCGTTCAGCTCGCCGATCTGGCTCCGCTGCCGGTCCACCTGCTCCAGCGTTACATCGACGCTGGCAATCGTCTCGTTGAGCAGGCCGACCGCCACGGTCAGCTCCTCCAGCCCCCCGGCGATGAGCTCGCTCTGGCGGACGGTCGCCTTCACGGTCTCCTCGACCGCTTCATCCACGACCCGAACCGTTCCCGACATCTCGGCGAGCCGCACCTTAACGGAGGCTACCTCGCTCACTCCGCGATCGACAGAGACGCGCTCCCGCTCCACCGACTCCAGCACCTGCCGCACGCCCTGGTTGATATCGACCAGCAGTGCAGAGGAACGGTCCACCGACGAGCGGCTCTGCTCCGCAAGCTTGCTGATGCGGCCGGCGACGACCGCGAAGCCTCGTCCCTGCTCGCCCGCGCGCGCCGCTTCGATGGATGCGTTAAGCGCCAACAGCGACGTTTCTTCCACAACGCCGACGATCACTTCATTAATGCTCTCGACAGTCGCGATATGCTTGCTGAGCGCAGTGAACTTCTCGAACATATCGCCGCTCTGCTCTTTAAGCTCTTTCATGACCTCATCCGTATTCTTCAGGGAGTCGACCATTTCGGCAACCTCCCGGCTGGCCGCCTGCATGCTCTGGCCCAGCTTGTCGGTAAGCTGCTGAATGCTCTCTGCGGCCCCGGCGACCCCGTTCATTGTGGAGGAGGCTTCCTCCATATTGGCTTTGGCCTCATAGCTCCGGCTCTTAAGGGCTACTTCCAGCTCATGCGATAGATCCGCTGTCCGCTGGAGCTCGCCGGTATGGCGGCTGATCTCCGCCAGCGCGCCGTGCATCCGGTCGGAGGTCACCAGCATTTCGCTGCCGAGCGTCCGCACCTGATCTTCCGCCTGGACCAGGACCGAGTCCAGCCGGCCACGGGATCGGTACACGGCGTATGAAAGAAGCATCGATGACAAGAAGATCAGCACCAGTACCAGCTTGTGTACCCAGAACATTTTGATAAACAACAGTACGTACAGTACAGCAAGCAGCAAAAAGACGGCATTCCAGGCGAAAACGAGACGCTTGTGTTGCAAGAGCATTTCGACCCACTTCCTTCATGTTATGTATCATGACATTATAGCAGGTAAAATTCGCCATGGATATGCATTCCTCAGCAATAATCCGCCCTTTTCGCCCAAATTCCGCACATTTTTCGGAGAGTTAACAAACAAAAGACTTTATCAAATCATCACTTCATTTATAGTTCCAGCTGGACCCAGCCCGTCTGTTGATTCGGCAGTTGGACTTCCACCCAGCCCTCCCACTGCCGAATAGCTGTGACATCCTGCGGCACTTCGCTGATTTCCAGGATCACCTTGCCGTTCGGTTCATCGTACAGCGACACAGGCTGCGATAAGGTCAGGTTTTGATTCATGGGCGTCAGTTCTCTGAACGGTTGATTTGTCAAATTAATCCATTTTGTCCCCGTCTGCACTTCAACCAGGTACCAGGATTTCCAGCGCTTAATCGCATGCACTTCCTGCGGAGGAAGCAGCGTCTCAGAGGTATGATCGAGCGGTGAGGCATAGAGCGAAACCTTGTCTTGCAGATCCAGATACACATCAACCGTCTCCGCCGGTCCGATTTGCGGATGTGCTTCATAAATCCATTTCGGTCCCGCGTACGTCTGAATCAGAAACCAATTTCCTGACCGGCGTATGGACTGTAACGTCTGCGGCGAGATCTGGATGGATGCCTGGGAAAGGAAGTTGTTTTGACTATAAGCCCTCTTGGTTTCCGTTATGTTGAACGAGGCGGCATAGTCCTGGACCACCCTGTTATTTTTATTTTTCTGATACCACAGCTTATATCCTTCATCCGCGAGCCACAGGCCAATCGTCTTGTTCTTCCTCCATTCTGAAGAAAAAGCGGAGATCGGCAGATTGGTTTCTCCCGTCTTCGTGCCCAGCTCCGGTGTGAAGGCAGGCCGGCCGTACGTTTGAATGAACCAATCCGTATATCCGCCGCCCGAAGGATTGGACGAAGGAGCCACGAGAGAATATCCCGTTATGGAAGAAAAAGTGCGGGCCAACCGTTGATCGCGTGACAGATTGGCTTTCTGGGTATGAAAATTCCAATACAAAATGCTGCCTGCGGTATGGTAGGACACCGCGATTTCAGGGTCGATCCGTTGCGTAAACGTAACCAGAGCTTTCGTCTCTTCGGCCTGTTCGGGAGCCGTCCCTTTATAATTCATAAAGTTCGGATATGAGACTGCTTTTTGAATATGCGCCCAATCCGCATCATATTGGCGATTCAGGTCGACACCTTTCGCATTCGCTTTCCAGCGGTCAAAGTTGGCGCTGCCGCCGTTCATCTGAATAAGCCTTGTCCGCACCGATTGCGGGAAAGCGGAAGCTCCGAGCTGCTGCAGGGTCACACCGTCAGGATTGACCATAGGAACAAACCAAATGGTCGTCTCATTCAGGCTCTGCCTGGCTGAATATTTCCCGATTTGGCCATCGCTGATATAGGCCTGGGCATATTGCTCCAGCATGTACAGATTCAAGGTTGTCGTCAGCCATTCCCGGGCATGATGGGAACCGTTAATAAAAATCGTCGCCTCTCCATTTCCAAGCGCAACCGCCCAAATGTCGCGGCCAAAAGCAGTCTTGCCGATGCTCTCATAGCGGATCAGATTGGGATAAGCGGCAGCCAGAGCCTCTATATCCTTCGTCATTTGGGCATAGGTATAGACTTGTTTGGGGTTGACGATCGATGTTGAAGCGGCACTAACCATGGATGGCATAATGGCAGCAAACCCTAGCAGGAAAGAAAGGAAAATGACAGGAATACACAGTCGTCGTGAAAACAAAAACAAATCACCTCATTAATGCATTTTTTCTTATTAAAAATAAAAATCTGGTCGATGCAGCCCGTATATGTATCGATGATCTCAAGTGACGCACATGGCAACCTCCCCCTCCCCTGGATGATTTTCGGTTAGCCATTTGAACACTTCTACAGGCAGGACTAAAGTCCCTTCTTGGACCGCGGAAATTGTTGAAATTTACGAACCTGACATGCTTGCGAGGACTCAGTTGAGAAAAAAAAGCCGGCAGCTCATCCTGGATGATGAACTGCCGGCACATATACTGAATTCTTGGCACTAAGAGAAGATGCTTCTGTGGGACAAACTCTTGGGTTCGGGATGGGACCGCTCTTACACGCGGTCCAGCATGCCCCGCGCAATCCATATGCCTGCCGCGCCCGCCTGGGCGAGTCCCCGTGTTATTCCCGCGCCGTCTCCGCCGCAGAAGAGCCCGGCAATCTCCGTCTCGAAGGTCTCCTTCAGCTTCGGACGGGCGGAGTAGAACTTCGCTTCCACCCCGTAGAACAGCGTATGCTCCGAGGCGATGCCGGGGGTGACCTTCTCCAGCGCCTCGACCATTTCGATCAGGCTCTTCATCGTGTTATACGGCAGAACCAGACCGAGATCGCCGGGAACCGCCTCTTTCAGCGTAGGCTCGACGAAGCCTTCCGCGATTCTGGTAGCGGTCGAGCGCCGGCCCCGCAGAATATCGCCGTATTTCTGCACGATGACCCCGCCGTTTGAAAGATCATTCGCCCGTTTGCAAATTTCGCGCGCGTATTCGTTAGGCTTGTCGAATGGTTCGGTGAATTTGTGGGAGACCAGCAGCGCAAAGTTGGTGTTGGTAGAACCAAGCGCCGGATCGTTGTAGGAGTGCCCGTTCGCCGCCATTACGCCGCTGTGATTCTCGACCACCACATGGCCCGACGGGTTGCTGCAGAAGGTGCGGACCCGGGTACCTACCGACGTATTGAAAATGAATTTGCCTTCATAGAGATGCTCGTTGATCTCCTGCATGACAACATCCGAGGTCTCAACGCGGACACCGACATCCACCTGGTTGTTGTACATCTTCAGGCGGCGGCTCTTGAAGACCTCGGTCAGCCAGGCTGAGCCGTCCCGTCCCGGGGCGATCATCACCAGTCCGGCCTCGTAGGTTTCGCCATTCTTCAGCGTGACGCCGGTTACCCGGTGTCCCCCATCCTCCTTGACCGTTACGATATCCTGGACCTCGGTCCGGAACAGCATGTCAATTCTCGTCTGCAGGTGTTCGTAAATGGATTTCAGAATCTCGAGATTCTGCTCCGTCCCCAAGTGGCGCACCTGGGCGCGCAGCAGCTTCAGCCCCGCCGCGTAGCCGCGCTGCTCGATGCGGCGGATCGGCTCGGTCGTCGGGTCGGTAATCACATCCGTCGCCCCATGCTCCAGATTGATATCGTCGACGTAGCGGATCAGCTCCGTCACCTTCGACGGCGGCAAATAATCCGTCATCCATCCGCCGAACTCGGTCGTGATATTGAATTTGCCGTCGCTGTAAGCACCGGCTCCGCCAAAGCCGGCGGTAATGGAGCAGGCTGGAAGACAGCCTGCGAACTCCTTGCGTCCGGATGCCGGAGGGCAGAATTGAATCTTCTCCTCCAGAATCGGACATCTGCGTTTGTATATGTCATGTCCTTTGTCGATCAGCAGCACTTTCCAGTGAGGGGCCTTCCGCGTCAGCTCATAGCATGCAAATATCCCGGCAGGACCGGCACCTACGACAATCACATCATATTTACTCATCTGTTCCTCCAGCAATCAATGGATTTGGGAAGCAAGGCATGGCAAAAATCCCGTCCAGGACCTGGGCACGCCAAAGAGGGCGCCCATCCGTAGCCGGGAATTTACGGTTCCCTGTAGAGACCCTCAAACCGTATTTCTGAGGATATACGAACAGCAAGATTTTTAAGCCATTAGCAGTTTACCCGAATACAGACGAATATGTCAATGAAAAAACTCGTTATTATACGTATTTCAACGAAAAATACAAACTTTCTTCTTGATAATCCAAGTAAATTTGATCAAAAACCGAACATTATGAACTTCCCTCGACATGGAAGGAAAATTAGGGATTCCTGTCGAATATATTCGATTATTGCCACTGGAAATGAGGAAACTTCGATGCCCAACCCTTTGCAACCTCCTCGCCAATTCAATTGGAACCGTGCGCTGCTGAATGCCTTCTGGATTGTGCTGCTTATTCATACATCAAGTCAACTGTTAAACAGCCGCCTCATTCTCCCTGATTTGATAATTGTGGGTATCATTGTTCTGCTTGAAAGCATCTGCAAATGGAAGCCCGATGCAAGCGAAGTTTCCATCACGGTTGGAAGCTATGTTATATCCGTTCTGATCGTCGCGTTTCTGGCTCCGGATGTTCGTGTATGGCCGCTGATTATGGCCCTCCCGCTGCTGGTATCCATGATCTACATGAGAACCTCCTACCTGTTCGCTTCTACCGCGGGGGCGCTCCTGTTTCTGGCGATACTTGGAGAAGTCCAAGGCTTGAACGCCTCCCAGCTGCCGGACACGTTGCTGATCGGCATGATGTTCGCCGCTCTTGCCCTGACCGGGCTTGGCGTCATCCGGCGCGGCAACGACCTGATCCGTTCCCTTGCGAATTCCGAGAAGACCGAGCAGGATCTGCGGATTCAGAACATCATCATGGACCGCCTGTCCAAAATCGATCCGCTGACCGACTTATACAACCATAAGACTTTCCATGAATACTTGGGCTGGCTGATCGATCACCAGCAATCCAATCCTTTTCCCATGCAGCTGGCGATTCTCGATATCGATAACTTCAAGAAAGTGAACGACACCTACGGCCACTGGGTCGGCGACATCGCGCTGAAGCAGGTTGCGTCCGAGGTGCTCTTCCATATTGGAACCGACGATTTTGCCGCCCGATACGGCGGAGAGGAATTCGCCATCATTCTGACCGCCAAGACGCTGGAGGAAGCGCGGGACATTATGGAACGGATAAGGACCGGCGTCGCCGGCCACCATCTTTCCGAGATGGAAGGAAAGTCGGTGACGGTGAGCATCGGGATGCATGATTTTCAGGGCGCGGATTCGAAGAGCTATGTCTTTCAAAAAGCCGACGATGCCCTGTACGAAGCGAAGAAGACGGGGAAGAACCGGATTATCGTGCTTTAGAACACAAACAAGGGATGCCCTTTCGGCCTTGCGGCGATCGGGCATCCCTTATTTGTGTCGGTGAATGAACAGCTTAAGTTACATCCAACCGCCGCCCTGCTGCCGGATGAATGCCTCCGTATGCTGTCGGGACAGCGGGCGGCTGATCAAATAGCCCTGCACCATATCGCATCCTGAATCCTTCAGGAAGGCAAGCTGCTCCTTGTCCTCTACGCCTTCCGCCACGACCTCAAGCCCGATTTCATGGCCCAGCGACACCATCGTCCGGATGAATGACTGGCTGAAAGGGTCGCCCGGAAGGGGGTCGATGAAGGTCTTGTCCATCTTCAGCGTGGAGATCGGAAGCTGCTGCAGGTAGCTAAGCGAGGAATAGCCTGTGCCGAAATCGTCCAGCGCAATGCGGATGCCCCTTGAGCGCAGCTCGTTGAGCTTGGCGATCGTCCGTTCATACGATTCGATAAAGACCGACTCCGTGATCTCAAGCTCCAGGCATTCCGGCGACATGCCGCTTTCTTCAAGAATTTCGGTTAGCATATCGATAAAGTCGTCCTGAAGCAGCTGGATCACCGAGATGTTAACCGAGATCTTGTAGGAATGGCGCCGGTCCCGGCACACTGATTTCATGAAGAAGCATGCCTCTCGCAGCACCCACCTTCCGATCGGAATAATCAGCCGCGAATCCTCGGCAATCTGGATGAACGTCAGAGGCGACACGAAGCCAAGCTCGGGGCTGTTCCAGCGGATCAGCGCTTCAAAGCCGGTAATGGAGCCTGTCGCAATCTCCACCTGAGGCTGGTAGTACAGCTCAAACTCCGCATTGTCGAGCGCGCTGCGCAGATGCTTCTCGATCATCATCCGTTCGCTGAATTCGGTGTGCATCGATTTGTCATACACGGCATAAATGCCCTTGCCCGCTTCTTTGGCCCGGTACATGGCAATATCGGCGTTCTTGAGAATCTCCTCCGTGGAGCTTCCGTCTTCCGGATAAAAGGAAATGCCGACGCTCACCGAGACATAGATACTGCTCTCGCCGATCGAGAACGGCTTCTTGAACTCGCAGATAATGTTCTCGGCCATGCGCGTCACATCATCCCTGCCTGCGACATCTTTGACGAAGATTACGAATTCATCCCCTCCCAGGCGGGAGAGCATGCTGCCTTCTCCGGATAAAATCTCCTGCAATCTCTCGCTCATCTGCCGGATCAGAATATCGCCGAACTTATGGCCCATCGTGTCATTGATATATTTGAAGTTGTCCGTATCCACGAACAGCAGCGCGGCGTTTCCTCCGGGAAAGAGGAAATATTTCTCCATCGCATCCAGCAGATACGGACGGTTCGGCAGATGGCTTAAGGAATCGAAATAAGCGAGATGATGCATTTCCTTCTGATTCTCGAGCAAAATATCATAATGCTCCATGAGCTCATGCTGAGTAGCTGTAAGCTGCTCATAGGTTGCCTCAAGCTCCTGGTAGCTGTTGCTCAGCTTGAACTCTATCTGCTTCCGGTGGGTGATGTCGATCAGCGATCCGATAAACAGCGGGCGGCCCCCGCCGATATCTCCGATGGACTTGCCTCTGACCTCGAACCAGAGATATCTTCCGTCTTCGGTCCGCATCCGGTACTCTGTCTCATAGACTGGTGTGCGGCCTGCAAGATGATCGTACAGCGCGCGGTCCGAATACTCCCTGTCGTCCGGATGAATGAGCATCAGGAGCGACTCGACAGAGCGGTCGATGCCCTTCTCGGTGAACCCCATCGTCTCATACCATCGCTCGGAGACCCAATACGTCCAGCTATCGATCTCCAGCTCCCAGATGTAAGCCCCCGAGGCTTCAACCGCCAAACGGAACCGCCGTTCGCTGAATCCCAGCTTCTCGTTATGCTCCTGGAGTTCCTCCTGGGCATGCGCCAGCTCCTGGTTCGCCGCCTCCAGCTTGCAGTAGCTGGAATGCAGCTTCAGCTCATTGCGCTTTTGTTCATCGATATCGATCCCGATCAGCACAAAAGTGTCCGAGTCGCGGCCTCCGAGCTCCTTGATCAGCGTCGTCCGGCACAGATAGAATCTGCCATCCGGACTGTTCTCCGGAACCTGCAGCTCCTTTCGGTCGACAAAATGATAGGCGACCGCGCGATGCAGCAGCTCCTTGATCTGGCTCGCGCCCGGAATTATAGTTGCCGCCTCGTCCAGTTTTCTTCCGATCAGCTCCGCTTCGCTGACCCCGAGAACCTGTTCACCAAGCTTGTTAAGCCGCATGATCGTCCGGTCCTCCCGGACCGCCAGCACGAACACGCCTGTATGCTCGATGATGCTCTCCGTGAAACGCTGTTCGGCGCGGAGTCCCTTGCGCAGACGCCCGATGTATATGCGGAGAAGGAGAATGCCTACGGTCATCAGAAGAACGGCGGCGGCAAGCCACAGAATAGCCCGGTAGCGCTTCTGATCCATATATCCATCGGAATGGCTGAAGAAATACTGCTGGTACAGCTGCTCGAAGGTTCCGTCCCGCTGAAGGAGATCCAGGCGCTTATTGATATAGGGAATCAGTTCTGCCGAGTCCTTGCTCACGCCGTAGGCCACATCTGCCGGATATAAATTTCTCAATTTATGTATGATCTTCCCCGTTAATCCCTCTTCGACAATGAGATAGTCAACGACCGATTGATTCTCGAAGAGCAGATCGATATGGCCCTTCGTCAGGGCATCAAGAGCTTCGGCAACCGTCGGATACGCAGTGTATCCGCTGACTCCCGCCTTCTTGAGAAGCACGCTCTCCGTATACTGCCCCTTGCCCACGCCAATCCTGTAACTTCCCAAATTCTTAAGCGTGACCTGCCCTGTAAATCCCGGTCTGGCATACACCGATATGAAGGTCTGCATCACCGGCTTGGAGTAGAGTATGTCCCGCGCCCGATCGGCGTTAACCGCCATCAGGCCGCCCGTATCGATTTCCCCGTTCACCAGCTGCCGATACACCTTGTTCCAGGGTTCACTGCTGTAATCCACGTGGTACGTCTGCTTCTCAAAGATCCGGTTCGTCAGATCGATATCAAAACCGGTCAAGTAATTGTTCTGAACATATTTATAAGGGGGATAGTCCAGCTCCGCCCTGTAAGCCACTTCCTTCTTGGCGGCAAGAGCAGCCTCGGGCAGTATGGCAAGCAGCAGTACAAGAAACGGCAGGATGAACGCATGACGCTTCATCGCTATTTCTCCTTAGATTTATTTGTCGGTTATCAACAGAAATAGGAAAGTATATGAGTTGGTTCGACAAATATTGGGAGAATTCCTGCTTCTTAAGGGGGAAAATGTAATTTTTAATGAGCCAAACGCCCTACCTCGCTTTATCACTAAAATTGTAACAATTTAAAGTGAGAATATTCACTTTTCATATTGCTTTTTATTTATAAAATGTGGATAATAGCATTATCGGTTTAGATGATAACGATTCTCATTATCGATTACAATTTCAAGTTTGAAGGAGACTGAATGCCCATGAACGCTACCGCCCGGACGTCGCTGGAAGTTGATGATTACCTGGATCTGCTGAATCTTGCCGTCAAAGTCGGAGATGTGAAATGGCAGCAGCAGATCAAGTCCCGCCTGCAATTTTTGCTCTGCACCGACAACTCCAGAAAATAAACATAGACATCTTGCTCTAAAGTCTTGAACAGCCGCTCTCCGATCAGCCGGAGGGCGGCTGTTGACGTTTACGGGAATCATCCGGGCAGGCGCATCGGCAAGCGGAGGAAGGTAAATATATAGTATATTTAATACAGGCTATACAGTCCCACCGATTGGAGCGTGTCCTATTGAAAAGATATGTGATGTTACTGTTGATCGGTCTATTATGGCTGCCCGGCCTTTGCTCCGCAGCGGCAATCCCGGAGCGCACGGGCATTGTAACTGACCGGGCGGGAATGCTGACCTCCGGCGAAGCTAGTGAGCTCGCCCGGGAAGCGGAGAGCGGAAATTACCGGCTGTACGTGCTGACGATCGATTCCTTGAACGGCGAGTCCTCGTCCACATACGCGGCAGACGTCTACGACGCCTGGCGGTTGTCGGGCCGTGATATTCTGCTGCTCCTCTCTTCCAGCGATCAGCAGGCGGAGCTCAGCTTCATCAATCCGCAGCTCCAGAGCGCCCTGGATTCCTGGTCTTCCAGCAGCGGAGCCGGAACCGGGTCTGCTGCGGTCAAGCAGGTGATTGATACCTATTTCATCCCCCATGCGAAGAGTGGAGATTTCGCGGGTGGTATCAAGGCGCTGGCTGGCGCCCTTGATGACATCGGCAGCGGCAGACAAGACATCGGCGGCGGCGGACAAGGGGCCGCCAATTCCACAGCGGGTTCCTTTCCGCTGGGCACGATTGCCGCTCTGCTGATCGGTGTGCTGATACTCGGAGTCATCGCCTATGTGGCGATCTCCGGCTCCCGGCTGCGCAGACAGCTGTCGGGGCGGCGCGAGCAGATCGGCGACCTGCTCGTGCGAGCCAACCGGGCGCTGGATTCTCTGAAGCCGTTTCAGGGCATTGTGCAGGGCAAGACCGGCGAAATGGCGGAGGGAATCTCCTCCCGCCTCTCGAATGCGCTTATCGAGCTCTCCGCCCTGAACTCGGAGAACCAGGGTGAGCTTCCCGCCTTCTGGAAGCTGGGCGCCCTGCGGACAGCCATCGGCGTCCTTCAGGAGAAAGAAGGCTCTTACCGGAGCTTGCTGGAGGGAGAAGAGAAGCAGATTGCGGTCATCAGCGAAGCAGACCGTGGCGTCAAGGCGAAGATCAACGAATTGAAGCAGGATATGCCCGAGCTGAACGAGGATCTTCAGGAGACGCTGAAGGAGACGGGGTTCGGGCTTCAGGAGATCGCGGAAGATCTGAAGGAGCTGTCCGAGGAGACGGATAAAGCGGACCAGTTGGAGCTGTTCGACCCGGTAGCTGCTCAAGAGCTTGCCGGCGAGGCGCAAGCGAAGCAGGAGCAGATCGAACGGGATATTCAGGACGTGGAGGTCTACCGCAACAAGCTGCGCCAATTCCCGGAACGCCTGGCGGCAGCCAGAGCCAGGATCGCGGAATTGATTCAGGCGAATTCGCTTCAGAACATGAAGGTGAAGCCTTACGATAATCTGGAGTCGGCTTCCGCCCGGATGGCGACTCTGGAGGCTCCGCTGAGCAGCGGCATGATGGACGAGGTGCGGAGCATTTCCGCAGCGGTCGATGTGCTGGTCGAAGAGGCGGTCGCCATGACCGAGCGGCAGGCACGGCTGCGGGAGAGCAACCGCAGCGATCTGGAGACGGCCCGCAGCGGCTTCGGCACTCTCCGCCAGCGCCGGAGCGAGCTGCAGAGCCGGATCTCGGAAGCCGGCCGCCGCTTTGACTCGCGGCATATCGCTTCGCCGCAGACGGCGCTGGACGAATGGAGCCGCCGCATAGCGGAAGCGGAAGGCGAGCTTCCCCGGATCGAAGCTCTGACGAGCGCCGAGCGCGGGGAATTCGAGCAGGCCCGTACCGCGCTGGATCGCCTGCTGGCGCTCCAGGAGGAAGGCGGCCGCGCGCTTGCCGGCGCGGCTGACGCTGTCGCCGGGCTTGGCGACCGGCTGAACCGGGTAAGCGCGGCGCTCCAGGAAGGCGAGAGCCGGCTGGAGGCGGCCCGGATGCAGCTGCGCAGCAAGGGCCTGTCCCTGGGGGGCGGACTCTCGCTCTCGTCCGTCCCGGGATACCGGGAGCTGCAGAGCGGCCTGTCTGCAGCTCCCTTCAACCTCGATGAGCTGGAGGCAGCGGCCCGGAGCTATACCGATCAGGTTGCCCAGATCGCGGATGAGGCGGCCCGTCTGATCCGGCGGCGTGAAGAAGAGGAGCGCCGGGCCCAGATGGCGATGCTTGAGGAGCAGGCGCGCAGACAGCAGCGGCCGCCGGGAACGCCTCCCTTTGGGGGCGGCGGCTTTGGCGGTGGCGGTGATGGCTTCGGCGGAGGCGGGGGCCACAGCGGCGGTGGTGGCCACAGCGGAGGCGGAAGCGGCCGGTCCTCCGGCGGCTCCTCCTGGGGAGGCGGCGGCAAGTCGGGCGGCGGCTCCAAATGGTAGGAGCGCCGGACCCGCAGCCGGAGACTGTTCCCGGCTCGCACCAATCCGCTGGCGCCGTGCGATGAAAGTCAAGCTTACCCGGCTAAGGCAGCGGCCGGACTTGAATGTGTCTTGGCCTGGATGTGTCAGGCTTGAACATGTTCGACTTGAACGTGTTCGGCTTGAACGTATCCAGCCTGAATGTGTCCGGCCTGAACGTGTCCGGCTTGAACGTGTTCGGCTTGAACGTAACAAGCGCCGCTGGTCTTCAACGACCGGCGGCGCTTGTTGTTGTGCCCGCCCTGGATGGCCGGGAACCCGCTGCATGCCACCGTGATGCCTATCCCGGCAGCCGCCCCTCCATCGTCTCGATGAACCGCCGCTGCGAAGGAGACAGCCAGCGGTCCTTGCGGTAGACGAGCTGAATCTGAAAGCCCAGGCCGCCGCCATCAGCAAGCGGAACCGCCTTCAGTTCACCCTTTTCCACCTCATCCTTAATCGTATAACCCGGCAGATAAGCAACTCCCCATTCATGCCTAACCGCCTGTTTGATTCCCTCCAGATTCCCAAGCTCCAGCTCGATCCGTGGCGAAATCCCCCGCTCCCTCAGAGCATGCAGCAGATGATTCCGGTATGTGCAGCTCTCCTCGGTGAGCACCAGCTTCTCCCCGGCCAGCATGGTAAAATCCGCCGTTTCCCGCTCCGCGAGATGATGTCCAGGAGGGACGACGATGAACAGCTCCTCCTGGCTCAGAGCCAGCGTGTTCAGTTCATCCAGCATACAGGGCTTGTCGAAGATCAAGCCGAAATCCGCTGTATTATTCCGCACCGAAGCGATAATGTCCGGCTCGGAGCCGGGGACTACGCGCAGCCGGATGCCGGGATAGGCGCTGCGGTAGCGGTGAAGCCGGTGGGGCAGGAAATAGGCGGCCAGCGTCTCGATCGAGCCTATGGCCAGCTCGCCGCTATGCCCTTCGGAGACGGCCTCCTTCGCTTCCCCTACGAGCGCGAGAATATGATGGGCATACCCGAGAAGCGTCCGCCCGGCGAAGGTCGGCGCCATCCCCCGGCCGGAGCGCTCCAGCAGCTTCGCGCCGTACAGCTCCTCCAGCTTGGCGATCTGGGCGGTAATGCTGGACTGGGCATAGCCGAGATTCTCCGCAGCCCGTGTGTAGCTGCCGCTTGCCGCTACCTCGCAGAATGTGCGCAAATACGTAAGTTCCATACCGTTACCCTCTCTATTATCAATCATTTCGATAATTGCTATCTATAACTATAGATAACGGCAATATCTCTTTCAAGCTACAATAACGGAGAAGACAGAACTTCCGTCCAAAAAACAAATCATGAGGAGGAATTATCATGAACGTACGACCCAAAAGCCAGGTATTGGCGGTCCCTGCCGCCGGCCCCGCAGAAGCGGCGGCCCACTTCGCCGCCAAGGAAGCCTTCGAGACCGATGTCGCCGATGTCGCGTACGATCTACGCGAAGGCATCGCGGACTTCATCCTGGTTGATGTCCGCGACGCCCGCTCATTCGAGGAGGCGCATCTGCCCGGCGCGGTATCCATTCCTTCCGGCAGGCTGCATCCGGCCGATGAAGAGAGGCTTCCCCGTGACCGGACGCTGGTGCTGTACTGCTGGGGCCCCGCCTGCAACGGAGCGAGCAAAGCGGCGGCAAGGCTGGCCCGCCAGGGGTACGCCGTCAAGGAGATGCTTGGCGGCATCGAATATTGGCGGAAGGAGGGCGGCCCGCTGGAAGGAACG
>RCUS01000301.1_pt1 | contig 35333 bp, 42 predicted proteins | sample 2166221 | NCBI WGS metagenome assembly RCUS01 (sample SAMN09932758, study PRJNA488358) | compost metagenome | isolation source: compost soil in cyclohexanecarboxylic | place: Germany: Experimental Botanical Garden
GGCTGACGCATGAAATTTAGTATTTATAATTGGCACGCCGCAAAGTCTCCATGGATAACTAAGGTGGAGTGGGGTGCGTAATTGTTGGGTGCTAGAAAAATGGGATCTCTAGCTTTTGGTTTTATCGACTTTCAGTATGCGTTTCTAAATAGGTCAGCTTGGGCTTATGGTGCTTGCTAAGGTTGTGGATGTCAACGAAAAAAACACTGACTTGTTAGCGTGTTGTCAATTCTTTCTCTTAGTGAGTATGTTTATTCTATACTCTTTAAGCCGGCATCATCGCTTATGCGTCCCAAATGTAGGGTTTTGACAAATTGTCAATTCTCAGATTACGGGCGTGGCTATCCCAAAAAATAGCGACTTTGTTTGATGCCAAAGAGAAAGCGTAGGCGTCCTACGGACGAAGAAACGATTAGCTCTGCCCCAGTCGTTAGCTTTGGGGTGCTTCATAATCGGCGACGGAAAAACTGAGTGCAAAACCTGAACCTGAACCTGACCAGTCCAGTAGGGTACACCATGTCTTATCATTAATTGAGCGATGGATCGTAATCATCGCCGCTGTGAATGCTCGGCGAGAGGATGAGGTTTTAGCTTATAGGTTGGTTTCAAATATATATACTCCGTTTTGAAAAAATGAATTCAAGGGCGGAAATAAAAAATAAATCCATTGACATTTATAAATCATTGAAAAATAAGGTGCTTTTGCTTTAACTGGCCAATTGATAGCTGGCGATAAAGTGAATTTGGCAGGTGCGATTGTGGCTCGTCCGACGTCATGTAGGTGTTCGCTACTCCTGCGTTGGCTTTGGGGTATCGGCAAAACCTGGGCCGCCAGCGCGTTGGCCTACAGGGCCTGCCGCGATGGCTACAGCGTGAGCTACCTGCGTCTACCGCGCCTGATGGAGAAACCGGGCCTAACCCATGGTAATGGCTGCTTGGTCAAACTGATGGCGGGCAGCGCCAAGACGGATTAGCGAATCCTAGACGATTGGGCGTGGCGCCCTTTAGCGTTGGGCAACGGCGCGGCAGGCTGGAGCTGCTGGACGACCGCTATGGCAACCGCTTGACGCTGATGACCAGCCAAATGCCGTTAGATAAATGGCATGCGCTGATCGGCGATTCGATCCCGGGCGATACGATCCACGACCGGCTGGCGCACAGCGCTTATCGAAACCAGTTGAAGGGTGAATCAATGCGCAGATACGCAACGAAATTGATGGCGGTGGGGGCTTCAGACCAACAATGCAAACCTGCGTTGCTGCGCTCCCATTGCATGGCCGGATGCCGCCGAATGGCTTGCAGGGTTTGGTAGTCGGCCGTTCAGCTCTTCATCCAGTAACGCTGCACGGTCGTCTTCGCCAGCCCCAACTCCCGAGCGACCTCAGCTCTGGTCATACCTTTCGCTTTGAGATCCGCGACAGCCGCAAGCATTGAGGCATTCTCTGGCCTGCTCCTTGGTCGACGTTTCAGCTTTCCGTCTTCGAACTGCTGATTCAGAAGCTCAAGCCCACCAGCCGCTTTGAACTCATCTAGCCTTCGGACGGCGCGTGCGATTACTTCGTCCGGATCCGTTCTGTCGCGAAGGCTCAGGCAGAGCGCGACAAGTGTCACGAGATCAAAATCTAGGCTATCGGAAATTTTTGCGAGGGTTTCGTACAGCACTCGTGTCTCGCCGCGCTCAAGCATGCTCAAGTTGGTTCGGCTAATCGAGCTTGCCGCGCTGGCGTAGTCAGCCCCTTTGAGGTGGCGCACGATCCGCAGAACCGCACCTAATTCATCCTTCACTTTGTGCTTCCAAAAGTGAGGATAGAGCCACAGAGGATTGATCCGTTAAACAATGTATGTTGTTATTAATGGGTATTGGGATTTATGATGCCCCTGCCTGTGCGGTCGATGCTTGTCCTGCCCCCCCCCCCGCCCCCCCGGAGGGGAGCTAGGTAGAGGTAAGGCATAGCTTCATGCGATGTCAGTGATTTCTAAGCATCGATTGTCAGTTTTAGCGCTTGGCGATGAGTGACAAAAATGAGGTGGAAAAGGTGTTTGTAACCAACGCGAACGCGCTGGCAGGCCGTTTCAAAGAAGCTGGCAGTGAGCGGCTGCTTTGGAAGTCAGTAGAGCTAAATCCTGACATCTACTACTTCCTCGTGGAGGGATGTGGGTTGGTCGATGGTTGCTTTGGCCCGTGGGTGCGACTGGTTTCAGATTTGAAGGAGCTTGATCTTCTTTGCGCTGGGCAGGGGCCTGAAGCACTCAATGTGAATCATGTTCAGCTTATCGCACCTGCTGCTATGACGAAGCGTGCGGGGGTATCGATGGAGTTGCTTTCGGAGATACGGATACAGCCTGGAACACAGGGCAGTCCGATCTACGAGTTCATTACCAACGCCGGTGAGGTCTACACGAGCGCACCGAGTTGATGCCGCGAGTATCGGGTGGTTGATGGCAACAACCTTAAGAGAGGTCACAGATTTTCTCTGCGAGGTAGGTGAGAAGGCACATGGCGGCACCTATGAAGACCTTGTCGGGCTGGCTGACCGATATGCGCATGAAGTCGTACGTGATAGCCGGAACTGATTTCCGCCCGGACACTGCGTGCGCACAAATTTTGGAGTCTTGTATGAATACCCCTTCGTGTTTGAGACCAACATCACCGTCTGCCTACTGCTAGGTGATGGTCTTAGGAAGCAAGCGGCACTGAATACCGTTTTCTCGTTTCGCGCGTAGCTGTTTCAGCACCTTTAAGCCCGCTGCCATTCAGGTGGCGCGGTTGATTGCGCGCTCAATAATTGCAGGAGCACGTTTTGATTAAATTTGATTGCAGGCAGGTCACGGGAGTGATCGATAAACCACGCGTCACCGCTACCGAGCCGGGAGCAGTCACTGCCCGGATCGTCATTGACGGGGAGGTGCTGCCGGAAGTTTTACTACCAGGAAAAATTTACGAAGAACTCGAGGCAGGAGAGCGTGTGACCCTGTACGGCATCTTCACCAAGAATAAGGACAAGATGAAGAACAAGGCCACCATCTATGCCATGAAGGGGCCGAACGGCAAGCTGGTAGCTGCGAAGCAGTATCAGATCAAGGTGCCGGTGATGCTAATGGTCTATGCAGTGCCTTTGATGATCTTGGCGTTCATTGCCGGATGCTTCCTTTCTCCTTATCCGATCCACCTACTGACCGGAAGCGTTGATCCTGATTACCTTGTTCGAACCACCTTTGTTTGGGCGTTCTGGGAAGGGATTCTGGCTGGGTTGGTGATGGTGGGAGTGGCGATCAACTGGATCAGGTTGAGTAACGATCCGGAGAGTTGGGCTGCGATTGATGCGGCATCGCTCTCTCAGCGCTTCAGTAAAGCCTTCAAGTAGTGCTTGATAGCCAGGCTTCCGTTCCTATGGAGGCTTCGGCTAAGCGACGTGGGGTGCACATGGAAATTGATGAGATCGAGCGGGAACGCCGTCGTGAAGCTGTGGCAGTAGAAATCGCTTGTCTAGCGCTCGACGGAGGGCGGCTTGCAGCTGAGCGCTTGGCACAGTTGCAGCGCTACGTGGATGGCCGAGTTAGCCTCGAAGAGCTTCGAGCAGAGCTGATTGAACGTCTGCGATTAGATGATGAGGGAATCGCAGATGAAGACGAAATGCGTCGAGCCTGGGGTGACCTTGTGTGATTTGAGTCTCTCGACCGTAGGCGGCTAAAGCCGAATGACTGAGTTCTCGATCTCGATTTTGATTTGCTGCCCATTTGGGCGCACCGGAGACACGATCAGCGTCGAACAGGAACCAACTGATCCGATGAAAATTTTGATCTACTCAGATCTGCACCTGGAGTTCGCCGACTTCCAGCCACCTGCGGTAGAGGCTGACTTGGTCGTGTTGGCCGGCGACATTTCGGTACGTAGTCGCGGGGTAGGTTGGGCGAACGAGACGTTCAAGTGCCCAGTGATCTATGCGTGCGGGAATCATGAGTATTACAAGGGGCACCTCGATAAAACTCTGGCCAAGATGCGAGAAGCTGCGGCAGAGCATGTGCACGTCCTGGATAACCAAATCCTCATCATCGGTAACACGCGCTTCTTGGTCGCGACTGCTTGGACGGACTACACAGCCACGGGCGACTACAAGGCTGCGATTCGGGTGTGTGCGGAATGGATGAACGACTTCAGGCGTATCCGTATTGGAGAGGGCTACAGCAAGCTGCGCCCTGTCGACCTGATTGCTCGGAACATCACCACTAGAGAATTTCTGGCCGCCGAGCTCGCCAAGGACTTTGAGGGGAAAACCGTGGTGATTACTCATCACTGTCCGATCCGAGAGGTCGCGGGTAATGGCCACGAAGGTCATCTGGGGGCTGCCTACTTCAATGAATGGCATGACCTGATTGCTCAGGCTGACGTTTGGATTTTTGGTCATACGCATTATGCAGTCGACACAATCGTCTCGGGCTGCCGGGTCATTTCGAATCCGAGAGGCTATCCAGGAGAGCGCACTGGTTTTTCGCCGGATTTCACCATAGAGCTTTGACAGGGTCACGCCTGCAGAGGCGGGCAATGTCAGTTTTGTAAAAGGAAGCGCTGATGTCAGCTGAGATCAACATCGATTACCACTGCAAGAGCCCGTCCGATTTCCAGCTCAAGCGGATCATACGAGCGATGGCTTATAGATACTCGCCACCTGTCACCGCTTACTTGAGCGATGTCTTCATCACGTCGGAGTGTGCTGCCAGCATCGTTTTTGGTCACGTCGATCCGGGCCGGTTTGAGCAACGCGCGGATGGGCACATTCTGCAGACGTCCCGCATCGAGCATCTGAAGAAGGTTGGGCGTTACTGGGTGATCACGACGGCGGAGGGACGGTTTGTGCTGACGTCGTTCAAGAGGGGGTTGGGAAGGGCAAGCTTACGAGCGCTCATTGCGAAGATGATTCCAACAACGTAGCCAGACGCTTCCTTGCGCAGGATGAACCATGCTTCGATCAAGCGCCTAACAGCAATGTTCGGCGTCGGTGAATGCTACTCAGGATTTTGTAATCCCGGATTCGGTCGTGGGAGAGGTGTCCAGCATCTACGAGTCCTCGAATGTAGCCTTCGGCTTTGCCTCGAGCTTCACGCAGATCATCTACTGAAGCGCTGTGGTGGATGTCATCAACGATCAGCTGCCAGCGCTGGCTCTGCCGGATCCCGATAGGATCGGCGGAGAAGACGGGAGCTTTCAGAAGAGTTTCGTAGTAGCCAGCAACAGGTGGATTGCTCAAGCAGGGCGCTCCTCGGGTTAAACATGACTTGAGGTTATCGTGCGCACACTTAATCGCCTGTTGCTGGCCAGCCTATGCAGTGACCTTTCTACTAGCAGCGAAGCTTGCGAGTGTGGTCACCAAGCACATGAGGTTTTACATGGTCAGACGCAAGACACCGCTTTCCTCATCCAGGATCGTCGATGCACCTTTAGCTACTATGCCCAGCAGCGTGATCAAGGCAATGCAAATCGATTTTGGATGGGATATCACTGCTTACCTGACTTCTGTTGAGTACGGCACTGGAGAGCTTTTCCTGAAAGGGATTGTTTTCGGTGACCGTGAGAAGCGCTTCGACGACGGTGATCCAATACTTACTTCGTTCATCTTGGTTTCTGAAGTGAAGCATGGATATCTGGTCGTACAGACACTGAACAGCCGCTATGTCGTATGTGATTGGGCAGGTATTGGTGCTCGAGGAAGCTCCACCGCTCAGCACTGAGTGCGCGAGTGTGGCCTTTGCACTGTCTGATCAACCCTGTGGTCGCACTCACTGCACATGACTATGCTCCAGCTCTTCCGCGCTTCACGGAAAGGCAGCTCGATGGTTACGGAGCCGTCAGCTGGGTGCTTGGCGGTCGCCCTTAGCGGTACGAAAGCTGGCAACGCTGTCGCCGGCTGAAGCAGGCGAGCCTCTGCTGAGAGGCAGGCCAGAAGCCGATTTGAGCCATAACGAGGCCGTGGCACAAGGACGTTCAGCAGCAGAAATTGAACGGCCACGCTTTTTTCGTTTTGGGCTTGGATCGATCCAAAACTCCTTTTCCCTATTGTTGCATTTTCAGCTTGGTCAGGCGTTTAGGGCGTAAGCGTCCGGTGAATGCACATTGCATAGCAAGATGGCGATGTCCACCTATGCGGTAGCTGCTCCTTGAATACGTGCGTGCCGGACGATAGGGTTCAGCTGCGGCTACTGCATTTGGCAGTCTGAAGGAAAAATTATGTACCCACGAGCCATTCTGTTCGATTTAGATAACACCCTGACAAACCGTGCCTTGAGTATTCTACGGTACGCCAAAGTGTTCCTGACCGATTTCGGCCATGGAATAAAGCTGGTGGCGTTGGAAGACATCGGAAAGCTTATTCTTCGAGAGGGCAACGGCGGCTATCTTTCTCCTGAATCTAAATTTACCTCTATCCGTCAAGCGGTAGGTCAGACGCTTGCCCACGAGCAGGTTAACCTGAGTGCTTCCTCATGAACTTAATGCTTCTATATTCCACCTGTTTATCTGAGCCTCAAAGGGGAATAAATGCCGAGTACGAATGATGTCTTTCAGAAAAACATTGACGATATTGCACTAATACTGATTCGGAAATTTGGTCTAAGGTTTAAGCGAGAGGAAGAGAAACTGAGCTGCCCGCTAGATAGATGGCTCGACTTCAGATGTCGTTACATTGCTCCTTTACCGCGCAAGATTGCATTGTCTAATGCATTCCCAAAGGCTAGCCTTCCGCCGAGCGCGCAACGCGGGTTGTCAAGTTTGCTAAGAAAATTTACTACTGGAGAGAATGTCAATCCCTATCAAGGGCGAGGACTGATTATCCGCAACGACACCAGCGGGTCAAAAAAACACGCTCGAACTGACTTGCTGTATGCAGACTGGAACATGCTGCACTTCCACCTAAGCGACGAAATTATCCCGTCAGGACAATTCTTCTCCAAGCCAGCAGACTATCTTGCCTTTTGTATGATAGGGGGAGACGTAGTGGCCGTGGTAGACGTTCTCCCTCACCCAGATCGAGCGGGATTCGCTAATACCGACCTCTTTGCAACGCTGGCTAACTCATGGCCTCAATACATCGCGCAATATGAACTTAATGGAATACTTGCGGGGAATACCTTTTCTTCCTCAGATATCAGTCAATTGCGCGAGGCAGGAGTCACTACATTTATTGAACATGACGGCAAGGTGTATATGGGGCCAGGCGGCGGGATAACTTCAGCTGGAACCTCTCTGCGTGTTGGGCGCAGTTCTGATTACCTCAGGGATACCGCAGATATGCTCGCTAATATGGTGGATGATCCTCATGGCCAATTTCAGATGCATCCAGTAATCAAGGAGATTTCGGAGCCTGACTTCATGCTTGCCTTGGACTGTCGCGGACTTTGTGTAAGAGAAAATACGAGTCAAATCCACTTCCTAATTAAACGGCCCGTGGCTAATCAAGAGCCTACCCGCTTTGAGGCAATGAGCGATATGTTAGTCCCTGAGTGGGCCATTAGTTAATTTTTAATCTTGCTCCGTCCGTTATGCAAGCCCCCTCACTGGAAGGCGACCGCTCGTTTTCCAAGAGGTGACTCATGCAAAAACAATCCGACGACTACACCAAGATCAAGGCCGAGGGAGAGACTTTTGGCGCCTTGATTTGATTACCAAAGCCTTGGATTACAGGCGCGTCAGCACATCCTTCAGGTAGCCCAAGGCGATATTTGCGATGGAGGCACCGGGCTCGGTGCACTCCTGGATGACCTGGGCTTTGAACGATTTGCTGTAGGTACGGCGCTGAGGGTGCATGGGAAGTCCGCTTGATGAGCCAGAGATGGTATCCACCTAAATTAGGTGGACACCATGGCCTTCGGCTGGTGTGTCGGGAAGGTGTGATGGCCGGACGGATACCAAGTGAATGCGCAGCATCGTTTCCAAGGGATACGGCTTACGACCGCCACCGGCCTTTGGATAGTGCGGTTCGATCAACGCGACCAATGCGCTCCACGGTACAACTGGCTCCATCTCGGCTAGGAACCGCTCACGGCGGGTCTGCTTGCGCTTACCGGCGTACTCGAAATCGGAGAAGCTCATTTGACTCATGGGAAAGGTCTGTTGGGGTGGCTGGCAGGACGGCTATTTCAGCACAGGTCGGCTGACCTGTGCTGACTTGTTCGGAGAATCCCTAAATACTAGGGCTTGACAAAAAACTTCAAAGCAAAGAAGAAAAGTTCCAAAGCAACCAGGGCGGCCAGTGTTCTACAAAAATATATGACAGCCTTGCCTACAGGTTTTCCAATGGCCTTTCTGTAATCGACAATACAGTAAGCCGCGAATGCTAGTCCGGGTATGAAGGTCAGCAAAAAACTAATTAAATCAGCCATTAATTACATTCCTTTATCTTTCTTTAAGGAAACTCCGAGCAAGTTGTTCCAAGCGCACCATGAGCAGTCTCTCGACGCGGCAAGGCCGCTTTTTCAGGCGCCAATCGGCTCAAAACCAAGGCTTTGCCCTGGTTCTTGGGCGCTACAGCCGCACCTCTCCCGCAGCGCTCAATAATTGCCGGCGCACCATCCACAGGTTCGACAGTGCAAACAACGTGGTCAGGTGTGCTGTGTTCTTGGCCAAGCCACGAAAGTGAGTCTTCACATAACCGAACTGGCGCTTGATCACCCGGAACGGGTGTTCCACTTTCGCACGTACCTGCGCCTTGGCCTTCTCAATCTTGCGCTTGGCCTACGGCGGTTGCATCAGGAAGGTGTGTTGGCCGGACAGATACGGATAGCCGTGGAATGGGTGGCCGGATGGCTGCGGAATCCGCAGGTACATCACTGAGTATCGAGAAGACAAGGTCATCCACTACCTCTTCGAAGCCCGGAAATCAGATGACAAACCCCGCCCTCGCAACGAAATCGAAGCCTGTCGATGGATTAGGGCCAGGGACGTGCCAAAGCGTCGTGTACGGCACCCCATCAAAACAATCCTCAAGCGCTGTGCTTGATCAGAGTAGGCGTGAGCCCGGTTTGTTTCTAATCTCATTGCCCGCATTAGCTGACCGAATGCTTATCTGCCACTTCCTCGAAGGAGACCGTGGCGTACTTGCCGTACTTGGTCAGGCCCAATAGATAGTCAAATCGATTGACGTTGGTGAAGTCGCAGAAGCGAATCTGACGCACCTTGGCCTTCTCCGAGATCTGTCCTTGCGCCTTGAAGTGTTTGATCAGGTGCTGCGTCACAGCCCGATTCGTCTGTTTGGTCTCGGGGGCTGTCTTCTTTGCCGTGTACAGCTGCTGCAGCTCCACAAACTCAGTGGGCTTGAGCAGCGATAAGGTGAGGGCAGGGATAGTTTGCTCCTTTTCTTGCTGCGAGGTGAAGACGCCGCGCATGAGCGCAGCGGTGGGTGTTGTCTGCCCGTCGCTGCTGTTCATGCTGGCTCGGATGCCGATGGCTTTCACCAGGCCCGAAACCCGATTGTCCTGGCGTTAGTGAGAAATGAGCATGAAGAGGCTACTCGCACCGTTCCGGCTGGAGGTAGTTTCGGCCCTGGCCGCTTGACCGTTGCCGCTGACAATCGAGGCAGCATGACTGCGGTAGGCCGGCACTGCATAACACTAGCGAAGGCCCTCGGTACCTGGCTTGGGGGTAATGGCTTTCTGATTTCAGTCCGGCTACGATCTGCGCATCAGGGAGGAGGCGCGATGAGTCAGTACCTTTTGAGTTTTGCAAGGCAGAATCTTGAAGGGCGCACGGACGCATACTCGGGGTGGTGGCGGTACGACGAGTGCCGTCACATCCGGCGTAGCAGTCCTTAAGGACGCAAATATTCGTACCGCCTGGGAAAGCTATCACCTCAAGAATGCGCAACTTAGGCTCATCTCAAAGACCTGCAACCTCAAGCTGCTCAAGCCATCCATGCCTTGGGGGGGAGCTATGCAACCCCTTGTGAGGGGCTAGCTAATGGGCAGGCGGCGTCAAATTGAACTGCCGTTGCCTTCGTCACCGATGGCGTCTGGGCGCTACCGCTCCGTGTTGGGGGGCGCCGTCGTTTACCCACTTGAGAACCCAAGTATCGAGTTGTGTCAACGAAACGGTTTTGCTGATGGTGTTGAGGCTCACCTTTCGCTCGTCACTGGACAAACCACTTAGGGCATAAATGTAGGCTCGGCGATCCCAGGAGGCAGAGCTCGACACCTTCTGTTTTGCTGCTTTAGACCAAGACAGATTGCCTTTTCCGAGCTCCGCGATTGTCATCGTAGGGGCGTCACAGCTTTGCAGGTAGGTGCGCATAGTCATATCGAGCTTTTCAATATGACGAGCCAGGTACCAGCCTATCCAGACCTTGGCCCCCTGGCTAGAGAGATACCCATTCTCGCAGGCATCCGACAACGCCTCGCATACTTCATCTTGATCGAAGGGGAACAACGAGTCGAAGTAGAGTGCGATGTCGTTGATGACTGGGAGATAGAACTCTAAATCCTCACAGAGCAGGGGCACGATTGAGCTATCTCGAGCTTGCTTGGCGCGTCGAATAATGGCGCGGATAACCCCAAGATCGAGCATTCCTGATGCGCGTACACGATCAAGCGCTTCTTCAAGGCGATCTCCAATCGGAGTGCCGTCATCATCTTCATCTTCGTATTCCTCTCCACTGCTGAATCCCCCGTACTGATTACCCGCCTCGATACTGCGCATGAGATCGAGTTTTTCCAGTTGATAGGCGTTCTGCAGCTCCTCATGGACGAAGACATGGGATTCGTGAATCTTAGTTTTTTCCGAAACCAGTCCCAGGCGATGCTGTTGATGCAGATAAACGACCAACTCCTCCAGCACCGCCTTCAGCTTGTCTTCGCTGTCTGCGAAAATTCGGAAATCGTCGACATACCTGACGTGCTCAAGCCCGTGCTGGTAAATGAACTGGTCGACATCAATGAGAGCAGCTTCAGCCAAGATGATGGACGCAGCTGGCCCTATGGGCAGCCCTTGCGATGCTTTGTGGTTAAGTCTCATCAGGAAGCCTTCGATCTCTCTGGCTAGGGCTGACTCGGCCCCAATATCTTCTAGGGCGTTCCGGACTCGATGGAGGTAGATCTGATTGTAAAAATCACTGATGTCGGTTGCCAGAACGTAGTCATATTGCTCCGCCAGGCGTTCGCAGTTCTTTCGGTAGATGTCGAATCCGGAGCCTCTAGAAAAGAAGCTGTTCGTGCTGACTTGGATACGGTAAGCGCAGGAGACGTGGGGCCCCATTCTGGCCGACTCGACTTTGTCTGCAATTAGATAAGCCAGCGCTGTGTAGATGACCGCGTCTACGGGATCTAGTTGGTGTACGACCCGATACCCACCCCGGGCTTTGTGCCAGGCCGCGACTTTAGGTTGAGTGCTCAGCACGTCCTTGAGCGGGGTCTGCAGCAGGTAGGTTTTGACTTCTGTCCAGGAGTGCCACAGTGCAAAGAATTCGAACGGTTTGGGAAAGAAATCCGTGTCGTAGTAGGCGCTGATGTGGCGTCGGGCGAACTCGAGGGCTTCTTCCGTGAGGTGCATGAGGGCTTACCTTGCTGGCTAATCGACATCGAAGAGGAGGCAAGCATTTTTGCCCAGGCCAGGAATTATGGAAATAGCCTGAATGAATGCATCAATGAACTTCAACCGTTTCAGCGCAGGATGCGCAATCTCGAAGGTCGCGGGGCAGGGGGCATTTGCACTCTTTGATGGGGTAGCCCTATTCAGTCGCTGAAGCACATTTTGGTTTGAGGGGAGGTCGAGCCTTACGATCGGACTATTGCCCGCTGGCTGACCTTTCGATCGCGGCTCCTGGTAAGCCCGGTCGGGCTGTCTCGCAAGCGAATTATCGATGAACGGAAACTCTATAGGCGGTTTGAGGTAGGTGCTTTCGCGTCGGAGGAGCTACAGATCCAGGCAACGTTCTCCGGCCTGGACGATAACGATGCTATAGCCTTAGAGGAGCGGTGGCCGAGGCTGCCCTGTGGCTGATCGGGCTTGAAGAGCCCGGCTACTGCGGAGGATCGAATTGAGTCTTGTGTGCTTCAGGGCATGTACTATTGAAATGCACCTCCGTCACTCACTGCACGGATGCGCCATCCCAGGACATCGACTACGAAGTGACAGGCGTAGACTTCCTCCCACGACTGTTCGCCGATCTTGGTCATAGCCCGGTGACTAGGCACCACCTCTCGCAGCACCTGGGAAACCTCCCGTGCCGTCAGTTCGTTTGGGGATCTATCGTCGCAATCGTCGAGTTCCAAAAAGCCAATCTAGTCCTTCAGTAATTGCGTCTACAGAGTGCCCATACTGCATCGCCAGCAATTCGTGATAAGGAGAGGCCGCCACCATTCTGAATGTGATTCTCGATCTCGTAGGTACGCCAATCGGCCATTGCCTGGCCATCCAGAACCCGAGGTTTCCTCTCCAGCAGCCATGCGACTGCGTTCAAAAACTGCCCATGAGAAAACACGGCGATATCACTGGCTGGGTGCTCCTCAAGCCGATCCAAGAAGGCCTGCACTCGAGCGACAAAATGGAGGAATGACTCCGCGCCGTTGCCGTCGCAATAGGCGGGATCGGACTTCAGCCAGTAAGCGTCGACCCAGTTCTTCCTTTGCGCGACTGTCGTATCAACACAGCGATCAGGCTCGAGGTACGTAAACTCCTCGATTGGCCATGTCTCAACAGCTGTCGTAGGGAAGATTTCTGCAGTTACCTGGGCGGTGGACTGCGCTCTTGCGAAGGGTGATGCAACAAGCAGGTCAGGGGCGAGGAAGAATGACCGTGCGACCATCCGTGCTTGTTCCAAGCCAAGCGGGGTGAGAGGGATGCTTGCATGATCCCGGCTCGCGTGGCCTGCGTTTGCAGCGCTCTCGCCGTGCCGAATCAACCTTACTCGTTTCATCAGCTATCGTCCTTAGTCATTGGGTGCTACCAGTACCCTGCTTCCTTGTTTGGAGCACCTAACGACCCGTGGCATTGTGTTGACCATCCAAGTGAATGGGTAGGGCCGTGAGGAGAGACCTGAGCAAAATGCTCCCTCCGGATCATCTCATGTACACAGATGCGGTTGAAGCACTGAAGAGGTACCACCAGGCGCAATCGGATGGGATATTAGGGGCAGAGTTGGAACTTCTCCGGCTAACGGCTGAGCATCGCTTCCAAGCGGTTACTGATTGCCTGCTTCCCCTTGGCGTCTCTGCCAGGAGATGGAGTGAAAAATAATAGTATTCCGACAGCATTCGACCGAGTGATTCACCCGTATCTGCGTATTGCTTTGGGTGGAGCGGATGGCAGCCTCAATTTTGGATTAGCTAAGGCGAAGTGACAATGATCAACTTTTCTGCCACTGGCATCGGATGTTTTCTGATCTATGCTCTGAATGCTCCGTACCTCAGCGAGCCTCAGGGAGGCCTGTCGTCGTTATAGGTCGGAAGCGTGTAGATCTGTGTAAGGAAGCCCGCATGAAATTTTATCGCTTTGACCCCGATAAACTTGCCGACTCTGTAAAGCACGACACAGAGATGGATCATTATTTAGTCGACCTGATTCCTAAGGTGCGTCCCAAGGACTGCGTTGTGCTCGCGGGCTGGGATGCGAGCGCTCAGGTAGGTAATGTGAACGCTTTAGGTATCGTTTTGACGGTTGATCGATTGCCAGGCCGTGCAAAAATTCTTTGGCGTGAGGTCGATATCGTACTTCGGCCCAATCCAAGCGGGAGGCAATATTGGGTTCGCCCCAAGCACTGGTTTGCCTTTGCTCCGGACGTTGTCAATCGATACGGCCTTCCAGATTTACATGCCGAACATTTTCCAGACTTCTCTGGGTTCGACATACCGGCACCGCCACCGCCGGTAAGAGATGCGAGCAGACCGTCAAACTCGCCGATAGGTGGATATGTCTACGTCATTCGTTCCAAGCTAGGTTTTAAAATTGGAAAGACGATTCATCTGAAGGCTCGTACTCGACTCTTCGAGGTCAAGCTTCCATTTCCCATAAGCCTTGAACATTACGCCTGGTTTGAAGATTACACGTATGCAGAGCGGAGCCTGCACATTACCTATCAATCAAAACGCCTTGAGGGTGAATGGTTCGATCTCGACGTATCCGATCTGGAGCACATCAAAACGCTTGGTAAGTCTGTGCCAGTGGCAGGGCTCTGAATGAGAACTCAACCGGATGTGATGAATTACTCGCGAGTTGAAGAGTCAGTCGATGTTTGCCTAGAGGCGTTGACGACGGCTTTGAAAGCGATCTCAACCCAGATTATTGAGTGTACGTCCATTTCCACAGGGACGAATACGGTGGCGATGCTTGACCGTGAAGCCTTCATCAAAGCCTGCGAGATCCTGAAACCTGCTGTGGTGTTCGTTCATCGCGAGCACAGCCTTTTAGAGGAACAGCTCGCCCATGTGGTTTCCGAAATCACCGACCTCGAAGCCCAGGGGGATTTGCTCCGGAAGGATTTTCTGGATAAGGAAGCTGAGCTAATGGCAAGGGCTCGAAAAACGTGCCACGAATACTCCCACCTACAATGCTTCTTCACATCCGGGGCATCGTTAGTCGCTATGGCCTGTGAAGTAGGTGACTATCAGGACTTCATAGAGGCACTCGACAGATTCGAGCAAGCAGCGGATGAGGTCAGGGAGCTTGAATCGTCTTTGGAGCAGACAAAGCTGACCCTTGAAATGAAAAAAATCGTAGAGGCAGTTTCCAAAGATCAAGGGTTCATTTCGATCCGTGGCAAGCGTAAGCGAGCCATGTATGTGCTCAAGAATTATCGAGCCGCAATACCCGAGTCACCCTTTGTGGAACGCCCCGATCAAGGATCTTCTCCAATTGATCGAAATGTCGTACTGGTCGCAAGGCAGGCAGCTGATATTCTTGAATTTGGGGTTTGAGTACAGTCGGCGCATCCGCCCTCGCTACATTTGGTGGTCGTACCGAGCGATCGTCAGCATGTAGTAGACGTAGTCCAGCTTCGCTTCCGTCGGCTCATCATCACGCAGCCAGCGTATCTTGATGTTCAGGTACTGTGCCCATTCAATACCCTTCTTGAAGCCTCGTCGGTCACCATTTTTTGCCGTGAGCTCGACGTATTGGTTCACCAACTTGTATTGGTTTTTGCCTGCCCGGTATTTGGCATTTTCAAAGGCTGCCTGGAAGTGCGGCATTGCGGCCTCGAACTCCTCTTTACGATAGTGATAGACCCCACGTAACCAGGGCACCATCCAGCACAGTTGCTCATCCAGCCCATAGGCCGCTACCTGGGAGGCATACTCGTCAATTTGATCCGATCGAGTGGCCGCGTCATTCTTGAGCTTAAATCCTTGATTCAGTAGCTCTGCAAAACCGTGGGGAGGGAGAAATGCTAACCGCCGCCGGATCAGGTCTTGGTGGGAGCACACTGCAAAGAGGCCGTACTTACTCTTGAGTGCAGCGAGCACGTCATCTCGTATTGGCACTCCTGGACGAGCATTCTTGAGCCGCTGCACAGCATCGGCGACGGCAGCCAATTTGCTGTCGAAAAATGCCCAGTAGTGGCTACACGCGTTAAGCCACACAAACAAGGCCGACTCAGGGGATTCTTGCCGCTGCATCACCGGCGCAAGCTCGGCTTTGAACTCGTTAACGTCATCGGTGATCCACAGGGCGTACTCGCGAAATTGTTGGCAGACATCGGCGAGGTACTGATTATCGTAGGTGTCAGTAATTTCCCTTGCGAGGTAGCTCGACACCCGAGCAACCATCAATGCTGCAAAAATGCTGGCCTGAAGCTCCTTGGAGATCTCTCGCCCGTTTTGAGCCAGCGTGGCGAAGGATTCTTCGAAGTTTTTAAACAAGGCTGGAAGCGCCGGAAGCCTTGTTCCTCGCGTCCACTTGATGGCGTTATCGAGGTTCTGCTGAAGCGTGTTGCTGTCGCTTCGCGGGTTCTTGCCTGGGTAGTGAAACTGCGTCTGCGAGAGATCACAGCGCGCATAGGCCCAACGCATAACCTTTTCCAAAGGTAGTACCAGGCTGCCATCTTCATCGACTGTCGGCAGGTACCAGAAGTTGTCTTCTGGCGTGTCGAGCGCCAGGTCTGCAAGCCTGTGTTTGAGCAGGCTCTGATTCAGTGACACGACCAGCAAAGGGATTGCCATGGTTGAAATAAAGTATCGGACGGTTTCCGCTTTGCTGACGTAGGTACCCTCTTCGCGAACCAGCCGGATGTATGCCTCCAGCAGATCGTTGAGCGGATCGCCTATGGCACTCATGATCTGGATACTGGGTAAGTACGCTGTCAGGATGCTGCTGAGTGTTTGAATCACCTGCCCGAAATTTGAAAGCAGCCCACCTTCTTCTTTGGCCAGTCTCGCCAACTGCTTTTGGATGGCCTTCTTCTGCGTCTCGTCGATTTCATCATGACTGGCTTCCTTGCGGGGAAGCACGCCGAATGCATCGTAGGCCAGCTTGACCAACTCGCCCTGGGTGGCAAAGCAAGTATCTCTATTCATCTGAAATCCTTGGTACCCCCGGCCAATGATGGCCGGGGGAACGCACTCCTAGCGCTGGTTTGGGTTGAGCTGTTTGCCGCGATTGCCATGAACGTGAGCATTAGTCGGATTGGTACCCGACGTGCCGCGATTATTGTTCAGGGCATCCGCTCTGTCGTTCTGCTGCTGGCGCTGCTGGCTGATGGAGTTGGGTTGCTTGGACATGATCGTCTCCTGCTGGGTGGTAAGGAAGTCGCATCCTAGCCGTCCGGCTTAACGCGGTATCTAGGCTTTTTGGAGACGAACTTCGAGAGGCCCAGTAGGACACAGGCATACATAATGCTGGCATGGAATCGTGCGGGATAGCCATGGTGAAGGGGGAGTAGATCGTGAAGAAAGATCTCAGCAAGGTGCTTATGCCTTGAGGCAGTGGAGGCTCTGAAGCGCTACCATCAAGCCCAGTTGACGGCGTCGGGGGGAGTTGGAGCGCCTCAGATTGATGGCTGAACATCGCTTCCAATCCGTTACTGATTACCAGCTCTGAATGGGAAGCTCATGGGCGTGCTTGATGCGGTGAACGGCAGGTGGGGAAGGGGGACGATGCGGTTGGCAAGCGTGCCGGTCGACCCGTCATGGGCATGCGTCGGGAGATGATGAGCCAGAGCTTCACGACGCGGGTCGGCTCTGGACTGTCTACTGCAAGTGAAAGGCTACGACAGCGCTAGGATTGTTGTTGAGTGTTTCATTTCCGCTGCTGAGTGCCTGATACTGCAACCGAGAGCTAACAAAGGGGAAATCGATGTATGAAGGAGTTTTATGATGCACTGCGCGCAACTGCTGCCCAGTGGCGAGCAAGGCATGAGGAGGGCAAGGGCGGGATTGTGATGATCTGGGAAGGGGAAGCATACGCTTGGAAAAATGAGGTTCGAGACCCTCAATGCGAACGACCAGGCGTGTACGCAGTTGATGAGGCGGGAAAAATCTTTATCGCGGTAGGCGGTGATGACTACAACGGAGCAGAACGCTGGGTCGTGAAACAGCCAGCGGTGGATGATTGTCCAGGTTCAAGTTGAGCAAGTATTCAGGGTCTTCTCGTTGAACTGTCACCATAGCAAGCAATGCGCGGAGAGGGCTAGGACGGCCCTGTTAAACAGGCTTGCCCCTGAGCGAAAATAATTGTATTGAACCTTCTGTAATGGTTTAGGATATTCGTTCTGTTTTCTTGTATTCATTTCTAAGGATAACCTATGTCTCGTTTAGCGGAATTCCGCCAACTTGAGCAGCAGCTCGCGGCCCAGCTTGCAGAGCTCGAGGCCTTGAAGGGCAGCTCCGAGCTGCAGAAAGAAATCGAGTTTGAGACCAGACTGCGTGATCTGCTGAGCAAGTATGGCTTCAGCTTGCGTGACATCATCAACATCCTAGATCCTCAGTCCAACCGTCGTACTGCTGCCCCCACCACCGTCGAGAAGGCTCCCCGTCGTGCACGTCAGGTCAAGCAATACAAGAACCCGCACAACGGTGAGGTCATCGAGACCAAAGGTGGCAACCATAAGCTGTTGAAAGAGTGGAAGGCCGAGTACGGTGCAGATGAGGTTGAGGGTTGGGTATCCCGCTGAGCTCTCGTGTGAGCCTGTAGTGTGAATATATAAAGCCGCCTCTTGGACGGCTTTATATGGACAGTGTACGTTTCTGTAACAGCCCTCCGATCCTCTAAGCTGACGTACTTCGATGAATTAGCTGATTTTTTTGGGGGGCTGGTCTGCGAGAGCAGGGGTGGCTATTTTGGAAATTTACGCCGCTCAAGCTTAGCTTCGAACTTCCGAAGCTGCTTGGTGCATGGTCGGGTTTTATTATGCTCTTTCAGTGCTTTCAGGGACTGATTGATGATATACGAGGTGTCAACAGACTCCTTCGAGATAACGCCAGTGATGTTTCTGCGCAGTGTCCACTTCACTGCAAGCCATTCGAAGTTAACCCAGATCCGGGCTTGATGGAACTGGCGGGCTTTGATGAGGCCGTAGGTAAGTTCGTAGAACTCAATGAAGTGACTGCCATAGATGTTGTAGATGAAATCTTCATCGTAGATTCCGTAGCGCACCGCATTGGCGCAGCTCTCCATGGCATTCAAGATATCAACAGCTGCCTTCTTGATGGATTCAGGTGAAGGTGTTGCTTCTGCCATGGTTTGCTTGGCAGCACTGTCAGGCGATTCAACAGGTTTCTCGGCCGTTTTTTCGTCAGCGTTTTCAGTCTTCTTGTCTTCCGCGCAATTCTTGGGCTCAGGGGGCGTGCCTGCCGTTGCGGACGTTTTGGTCTTGTCGTAAAGCGACTCCATGTAAGCGGTGGCCTTACGACGATCTAGCTGGCGATTGGGCAGCAGCATCTGCTGGCGGATCATATACAGCACCAGAACGTGCTCTCGCAGCGCGACCCATTCCTTTGCGAACTCCAGGGCGTTTTTCTCGCTGGCGGTTTTACGCGTGATGCCGATCGTCACGCTGGCCAGTCCGATGCTGAGGTACGCCAGGAGCGGCATCAGGTAGGCAGATGGGTTGAAATTAGCGAGAGTTTGCCCCTCTTTCAGGTGCTGCTGCCACAGCGCGGAGCTGAGCGCGATAGCGAGAAGGATGAAGCCGATAAGGTAGAGGGTGCGGAGGACGATCTTGTTAGTGTTGGCGAACGTGGCAAGCATTTCTAGTACCAAAAAAAAAGCGCCACCCAATGGGTTGGCGCTTAGATGCCTTTTTAGGTAGGGTTTAGATCAGAACAGTCCCAAATCAATCTCTTTAACAATCAATTCAAGGCGCAGTTTCATAAAATTTCCTCACTTAAGATTAGGCTTCTAAGCCCGGCTGTCATCAGCCTTAGCGTGATTTTCACACCTCTTGAACGCCGAAAGCAATCAAAAAATGCGGTAATCAGCGATGAATTCGTCCTTGGCAGCTTTGTCAAGCTGCCAAGATAGGTGCATTGCCAGGTGTTGGCACCCTCCGTGTCGGGTTTGCGGTAGACCGCAAAATCATGATCCTGGCACGTGGTTTTGCATTCGATTCGGCAGGCAGGCCAGTAGTGCTATTAATGGGCTTCCCTGATGGGCTATCTACTGCGTCCTGTGGGGGCGTCAGTGCAAGGCGGTCTCAAAAACGGAGATAAGCCTGATAAGGGCCTTTGCGAGAGAGCTGGGGCGTAGGAGATCACGTGCTCTACAGGCGAAGCGGGGTTGCACCCCGCTTCGCCTGTAGAGCGATGAGCGCGTTCAGGCGCGATCTTGATGGCTATTATTGCAGTTGTCAAGTCAAAATTAAATAGAGGCCATAATCGGATTAGCCTGAGCTTGCTTTTACAGGGCTTAACTCTATGCCTAAGGCTCGTATGTGAAAGCAAAAAACGTTGCTTTACGTCTCACGCGCGCAGCCACACCGGGAGGGGTAGCTGCGCTACCCCTCCCGGTGTGGCTGCGCGCGTGAGAGGAAAACGATCTAAGGGAGGAGCATCTTCATTAATTTATTCATATGTCAAGCGAAACGTCAACACATATTTGGGTTTGACGGTGGAGTCCGCCTGTCATGGCCACGGCGACGACGAGGCGGGTATGCTAGGATCATGATTAACCGGAGGTGCCAGGAGTGGCAGGATGAAAATGTCATTGACCTGTTTGTGAGATAAGCATTATGCTTTATGAAGCTCAACCTGACGTCGCGACATCGGGATGAGTGACCTAGGAAACGGTTGGATAGGCTCTGGGAGCATTATCCTCACGCTTTCCGAGGGCTGGCGTATCGCCGCATGTGCCTACAGGCAAGGTTCGGTCTGTATGGACGACGGTACGATCAGTCGGGAACCAGGCCATTATACGCTTATCAATAACCCGCCAACCCTTACTTTTTGGCGGGCTATTGGCCCTACGCCTGGAATTTCAATGGAAGAACTTGAACTCGTTTCACAGCACATTGAGCGCCTTCTTTCTGAGAAGCCTTTTGAGCTCTGTGCCCGTCTTAAGCAACGCCTCAATCTTGCTTTGCATCGCGCAGGCTATGAAGCCTTTGACGAAGGTAAGCATGGTTACAAAAAATTTTCTGGATTCTTGAGAAGCGAGCTCGGCGACAAGCTTCGCTTTGAGCGACCTGATGGCGCCACTGGTGACCTGAAAATCTCGCTAAAATCTGCCTCCTGCCCCGCATCTGGAATTTCTGCTGGCTCCGCTTCTAAGCGTGCGCGCCCCATCGGAATCCGCCCCGATATTTTCCTCGCGTTCACAAACCCTGATCCGACCCGGAAGCGATTCTGGGATAAGCAGAAGCGAAAGGTTTTGCATTTTGCTGAGGGTCAGGACGATAAATATGCCCAGATAGTCGCCAGTCGGCCAGGTGATTTCGTCGAGATCGACGGAATTCCTGCTCATGAGCAAATCGGTTGGATGCGTGATTTTCTTGATCTGCTCGCCCCTGAAGAGAAGTCAGCCGTGGAGCCCTTATTGGTTGGTGAGTTTTCTGGGGGGATGAATGCGTCTTTCACGAATGCTCTAGGTGGGAAAGCATCGGAGTGGCGCCAAATGCGGCAGCTGAACGTCTCAAAGCACATAACCGCTTGGGATGTTAAGCATGGCCTGAAACTGGCAGACGGGGCAGTCAGCGGAAAAAGTGAAGTGATCGATGCAAATCAAGAGCAGAAATCTCGCCCTCAGCAACTGATGTCTGCTAGGGAGCAGGCAATCGGCTTGCTTGATCGGATGACGGAAGATCAGATTGCTAGAGTGGCTATTCCAGCGCTTTTGAGCAGTTTCCTGGCTCAGCCTCAAATCTAAGGTCTCGCCACGTGACCCAGGTATTCATCATTGGCCTACCTGATCAACTGCGTACACGTGTGCAAGTTGGCCTAAATCGCCATGATATTCGGGTCGATTTCATCCTTGCTGGGAAGGGTTCCCAGAATCGGGTCGTCCTCTTTCCTGATGAGTCGCATGGCGCGCAAATGCTCGGCGCCTATATTAGGAAAATTGGAGAGGATTACGAGCAGGCGAAGGTTTTTGTGCTGCCCTATGCTCCTATCCCCCAGGATCTTCACGCTGAGCTTGGCGCATTGGAGGAAATGGGGGGCGACGTTCGATACTTCAATCAAGGCTGTAGCGGATGGCCATCGCTTGAGGTGAAGCGGCCCAAGCTTGACCAAGCGTTTCTCGATGCTGTTTACAGATTGTTGACAGCAGGGGTCGCTGGGGAGCAGGAGCCGGAGGTGGTTTTGCCCTCTGAGCATCTGCGCCAAGCGATCGCTGAAAACCCCGAACTAATTGTCACCGGTGATGTGGCTACGCTCTGTGATGAGGTGTCGCAAGGGCGCTACCCATTCTTAATCCAAGCTATCAATGCCTTTGTAGAGCTGATCCGTTGTAAGGGGGAGGCGAAGGATGGTTTTGAGTCGTTTTTCACCCAGCGACGTTTGCTTCATGCGCAGTCCGGAGGCATCACCGTAGATCTGGAGGTCTTTTCCGGCGGACGGTGTGTGCATAGGCACAGCTGTAATACCCACCTAAAAAAAGGCGATGGAACAACGCCTCAGGCCGCGGCGCGCATCTATTATGATTTTTGGCTGAATGATGGGGTTTTCCGAGTCTTTCTCCTTTACATGGGCCCGCATCCGGACAGAAATATCTCGAGGGCGCACCACCTAGCTTGAGGCGGCATCAAGCAGATTGAGCATCAATCCGCTCGCAAACCACATCGGCAAGCGGGGTTCAAGAACGTCTAACTGCACCTGCGCAATCAATTCCGCTGTTATCCGCTTCCTGACCTGTTCGCCGGCCAATTTGGCATCAAGTCCAGTGAACATCTCAAACTCAGTCTTGGGTAGACTTCCTTGGATAAGTAGTGCCAAGAGTGGTGGCGCAACTTGGGGTATCCCCGCTGCATAGCATTTACCTATCTGCATACTGGCGTGACACCTCGAGCAAGCCTTGGTCATCTGGACTGGAGGTGCTCGAAATCAAACTGCCAAAGCCGTTGCACAATTTCCTTACTAAACATCAGTGCCAATTCGCGCAGAACCTTCAAGGCTTCTTTGTTGAGTACGCCGACCATCTCGAGATGAGAAACAATGTTGAGAATCAGGTTCGTGCGAGAGATGCGGCTAGCATATGTGGCTATCACCCGGGCCAAGGTCAACTGCTACTGGTTCCTTGATCCGCCGAAGCCAGCTAGCAAAGGATTCCCAAGAGCTTCTGCGAAAATTGAAAAAGACCAAGCGTTCTTTAGCGATCACAGGCGCTAGGAATGGACGCCTGAGCCAGGTGCAAGTTCTCGCTGATGACGGCGGATAACCCGAGCCTGTCATGCGCAGGAGGAGAGCCTCCATTTCTCGTATGGAAGTCGGTGCCCCGAGATGATCGGGGCAACGGCTCGCCACCGAGCTGTTAGGCTAAATGTCCCAGCATTTCAGCAAGCTCGTTATTTTTGCGTCCGAGGGAGCTCATCGAAATGTTTCCTGCGTTATTTTCGCAGACGTGATAAAGCGCGAATTTCGGAAGGTTTGGCCATCCTGGCGATTTTGGTACAGGGAAAGCGGAGCGAGTTTCATACATGGCTTCCCCGTCGATGATCGAGACTAGCGCAATGCCGTGTGCTTTCGCGTACTTGATTGCTCCGGATTGAAAGCCCGACGTCGCGAAGAGCATCCCTTTGTGGGCGCCAACCGATCTAACCTTGTCGTGTAGTACCTGAACCAGCTCGCGCTCGATGGCCCCCCGGTACTTTTTGCATTCAATCAGCACCGTGAATTCTGCGCCCCCGAAGGCCTGGAACTTCGCTAACACGTCGATCTGGTAGGTTGAGTCGTAAGCCTCAACCTTCACGTCGTGCGACACATTTAGCGATGCCAGTTCACCACCTTGTTTGAGGAGCCAGTCCCTGACCAACCTCTCAAACTCGGTGGCTGTGATTTCAAGTTTGGGATTCACCATCGGCGGGAACATTTGTTGTCCTTAAACTGAGAAATTACCCGTCCAGCTCGCTGCTGGTGGGGTGCACCTGACCGGATGCTCCAGTAATTCGGCTGATAGTCGTCGAGCCTATTTACCCTCTGGTTCATGCTTCGATTCAGCACGAATTCGCTCGCCGCGTTTTATCTCTTCTCTCGTCAACGATATGCCCCGGGTTGGGCCAAAATATTTGATTTCGGGTCGAGATTTATAGGCAAAAAACCCCCAGGTTATGCTAGCCAACATGGTAATCGCGCCGAAGCCACCAGCAGTAACCTTAATGCTTTGAGACTCGAACCAGATGACTTGATCACCCGCAACTCCCACGTACAGCATCACTATTCCGGCAATCAAGGTGATCATCCCGCTTGCCACCATGGAGTAACAGATCAGGGCCCGCTGCTTCAGGTGCATCAAGAAGAAGTTGATCTCTGCTAATGCCACGTTTTCTCTTTCCATTAGGATTTCCGAACCCAAAATCTGATCTTCTCAACAACGAGGCTCTGTATCAACGAGCGAAGGAATGGAGAACGGATGGCAAGCGGAGCGCGCAGGTGTGAAGATGGCCTCGGCGGTAAATCAAGTCGAGCAAGGCCTACTGCTGTCATTACAAGGGCTCATGAAGTGTTCTATGCCCAAGGGCCCATGAAGTGTAGACGGTCTTCCTGGATAGAGAGTATCCACCGCCATTCTGAATGTGGTTTTCGATCTCGTAGGTACGCCAATCGGCCATCGTCTGGCTATCCAGAGCCCGAGGCTGCCTCTCCAGCAGCCATGCCACTGCGTTCAAAAACTGCCCATGGGAAAACACGGCAATTTCACTGGCTGGATGCTCCTCAAGCTGATCCAAGAAAGCCTGGACTCGAGCGACGAAATCATGGAATGACTCTGCACCGGCGCCGTCGTAAAAAGTGGGATCGGACTTCAGTCAGTACGCGCCGACCCAGCTCTTCCTCTGGGCCACAGTCGTATCAACACAGCGGTCAGGTGCAAGGTAGGTAAGCTCCTCGATTGACCATGTTTCTACAGTTGTTGTGGGAAAGACTGCTGCAGTTGCCTGGGCGGTGGCCTGCGCTCTTGCGAAGGGTGACGCAACAATAAGGTCAGGGGCCACTGAAAATGTCTTGGCGATCATCTGTGCTTGTTCCAGACCAAGCGGGGTGAGAGGGATGCTTGCATGATCCCGACTTGCGTGACCTGCGTTTGCAGCGCTCTGCCCGTGCCGAATCAGCCGTACTCGTTTCATCAGCTATCTTCCTTGGTCAACCACACTGATCGAGACGCCCCACTCCGCCATTGCTAATTCTGTGGCCTAGAGCTTGATCGGTAGGCTCGTCAGGCACCCTTTGTCGTGACGCGCAGCGATGCGTGGATCGCGCTTTCCGCGCAGCGGGCTCGTTGTTGCTCTTTGACTGGGCGTTCAGCTTGGCAAAGTACCTTTTGCAGCCTATCGCGCCTTTTGGTTGTGGGACTCTCCAAGGAGGGCTGCTGGCTGATAACGCCATTCCAGTGTTGCGGTGCTAGCGGGTCATATTCGAACCCATGATGAACTCGACCCCATCATACCTGGGCAGGAGGGCCCAGATGCTCGTGTCATGATTTGATCATGGCTGAGGGTGTGAATGCGAGGGGCTAGCCCTCGACACAGTGCTCATTCCACGATGCCTGGCCCGCGAGCGATCCAATCCTGACGAGTAGCTATCATGAGGTGTGTACCGAAAACTTGGCAGCTTTTGGACTCGTATATGACGTATCCCAGCAGACCAAGAAAGGTTAAGCATGAGCCTGGGGAGGCACGGATGGCATCTGCGATACACGACTATCAGCATTTCGTACACTGGCTTCACGAACCAGCGACTGGGGCATCGGAGGATGCGCGGCGTATGGGCAACCTGGTACTGCAGCATTTCGACTCAATCAGTTCTACATCCCGTAATCGCAGCCAGCGGGCCATCCGCATTGTTGAGCTCGCTCGGGGCCAATTCGGCGAAACCAACAACGGGTTACCCTGGTTGAACGCTATCGCGGCGGGGGGCGGTTGGCGTTGGCGAAGCCTTTCCGAACTCACGATTGGCCCGTTTCGAGGATTTCGAAATCCTGAGACGTTTGATCTCACCAGGCGCCTGATTTTGTTCTATGGCCCTAACGGCAGCGGAAAAACCAGCCTATGTGAAGCGCTGGAGCACGCATTGCTGGGGGCTGTGGATGAAGGGGCCCAGAAACGTATCGATGCTGGGCAATACCTGCGCAATATCCATGAGAATCGCTATGTTGCTCCCCAGCTTCGGGGTATCAACTTGGCCGGCCAGCCCATGGCGATCGATGCTGATGCAGACGCTTATAGGTTCTGCTTCATCGAAAAAAATCGGATCGACTCGTTTTCAAGGATTGCGGCTAAGCCTGCCGGGCAGAAGACAGAGCTCATCGCGGCGCTGTTTGGTATGGATCATTACAACGAGTTCGTGGCGCAGTTCAATGAGTCGCTGACTGATCAACTCAATCTGGCGCCGCTGAGAGCTCAGGAGCTGGAGCTCCGGCAAAACTCCATTGCCAATGACATGGGAGTGGTGGCGGGTGAGACGATGGCAGGAGCTGACTTTCAGCGAGTCGAAGAAGCTTACGCTCATCAGTATGCGGGTGGCATGTCCTACAGGCAGCTTCAGGAAGCCGTGGGTCTTTTCGGTGTGCCTGGACGGCTTCAAGAGCTGGAGCTTACGCTCAATCAGCCACCTCCCATGCTGTACGGGGTCAGCCAGCAGAACCTGTTGGCTGCCTACCAGAGAGCTGATGAAGCTCACAATGAAGTTGAATCGCTGTCGCAACGGCTTGCACAGCAACATAGCGATGTTGATTACCAAGCGCTGTTCACTGCTGTTCAGCGTTTGCAGGCCGTCTCCCCCGATCGCTGCCCGGCCTGCGATACACCGTTACAAGGGGTACCACATGCGCAGATAAACCCTTACCAAAAAGCCACGCAGGGCCTTGAGCGGTTGCGTGAGCTGACGGCGCTGCAGCAAAGCTACCAGGCTGCGATAGGGCGCCGAAGGGCCGCGTCCGATGCGCTGAGTGCTTACCTGACTCACTTTGCTCAACGCGCGACCCCAAGGACTGAAAGTGAGAACACGATAGCTCGTTACTTGGCATCTCCCGGCGTAGTCGCAGACACCGCCTGGTGGCGACTAGGCTATATCCAAATCGAGGGTACCCCATCACTTGCACAGCAAGCTGTGGGTTGGGCAGCGCTCTTGGAGCAGGAGGATGCTGCGACTCAACAGAATCTTGCACGCAGGCAGTCCCTAGTCGCTGAGCGAGATCGGCTGAATGGCGTCCGAATAGCATTGGCCGAGCATGCCGCCAGGAGGCAGCAAGCCCAGACGCTTGTCGCCACTGCAAGGCAACGAATCGTTGAGTTTGAGGCGCAGAACGCTGAGCTGATCGCAGCGGCTGCAGCTGAGCGCGAATTGATTATCGCTGAGTCGAGAATCCAGGTGGCTTATGCTGAGTTCTTGGCTCTGCTGCGAAGACACCGCTCTGAGCTGCCTGGCACCCTAATGGCAGGTTTGAATGCGCAGGCGTTGGAGCTTTATAACGAGTTCAACGTGCGCGATGCGGACGAAGACAAACTCGCCGAGTTGCATCTGCCGTTAACTGGCGAAGGACGGATAGAGCTGTGTTTTCGTGGAGCTCCAGAGCGCCTAGTCGACGCTCTCCAAGTGCTCAGTGAGGGGCATGTCAGATGCCTGGGACTTGCGATACTTCTGGCCAAGGCATCGAGCATTCAGGCGCCGGCAGTGATCTTTGACGATGCAATCAATGCGATCGACCACGAGCACCGACAAGGGATTCGGGAAGCTCTTTTCGAGAGCGAGCGGTTCGCAAATACCCAGATCATTGTCACCTGCCACAGCAACGAGTTCATCAAGGATATCCAGAACCATGTTGAGCAGAACCAATGGTTGGCCTACGCCTTCATGCACCATCAGGGGAATTATCACCCCCGAGTGATCCGCAACGTTCCACCTCAGGCATACCTTGTATTGGCCAGATCTGCAGTTGATCGTGGTGATCACCGGGCGGCATTGCAGTTCTCCCGGCAGGCACTGGAAATGCTCACTTCGAAGATCTGGAAATGGTTGGGGAAATGCAGTCAGGGAGTACTCACCGTCCAGTTAGCCAGGGACGGAGATCAGCCCAGCCTGAGCAACCTGTGCACATCTATCTGCTCAAAGCTGCGAGGGGCCAATAGCTTCGAGCATCCCGATAAGCAGCCGCTGATAGATGCGCTGGGTCAGATTCTGGGCATTGGTGAACAGACACTGATCTGGGGGTACCTGAACAAAGGCACCCATGAGGAGGCCGACCGAGAAGATTTTGACGCGGGCGTGGTCGTGCAGGTGGTTGCGCTGCTGGAGGGCATTAACACCCTTCGTCTGCGTGGGCCATGATCTCGTGGGGTCGTGATAATCCCTGCCTTCTGGCGTCGCCGCAGCGGGCAGGGGGGCTCAAGACCCGACGTACAGGCCAGTATCGAGATGAGCCACTCAGCGGCAACAGATCTTCTGGGCTTTCTCAGACCCACAGGTGCAATCACTTTCGGTCTCAGCCGCCATGCTAAACAAGATCGGGGCATTCGTGGGTTGCTGGTGTGTACCTGGGGGGTGCTGTTGGCACAGGGCAGGAGATCAAGCGATGATGGCACTCCCAATGTGTGGAGGTGCAAGGTGCCGATCAGCAACAAGGATGCCATCGAAGCGTTCATCGAAGACTTTCAGTCGATGCACGAATCAAACCACCAGCCCAACGTGAAATGCGATTTTGACGGTGACCCGGCAGTCCTTGCCGAGGTGGCGAATGTCGGAGGTATCCCTACACTGAGGTTCTCCTACCGCTTCGCTGACGATGTTGTGAGCAATCACGCCGACCTGTTTTATTGCCTGATTATCGCTGGCCATGAGCTTGCTCATTGGGCCAATGCTCATACCAAGCACCTGGACAAGGATGACTTGGACAGCAAGGCAATCGAGATGTGGGCTGACTTCTTCGGCTCCCGGCTGGTACTCACAGCCGTTGCAAGGTGTCAGAAGGTTCAAACGATAATTCGGAACATGCGCACTCCTGCTTTCGATGCTGAGCGTGAGAATGCCCTGCTGCCGGCATACGGGGAAGCCCTGCGCCGTGTGTACGACCGTGTGTTCGCGCCTGCTAGCGCATCGCCCAAGTACCCATCGGCGATCGAGCGTGTGCAGATTTGCGGTGCCGGCGTAACGTCGTTCTTCTACCGGCATTTGGGGAAAATGCACCAAGGGATGACAGTCTTGGCGCTGAGGCGGGTGATCCTCGAACCTTTCGCAGATATCGCCGACCTCTTTTCGGGGGACATTGATCTAGAGGAGAGCGGAGCTTTGGCGTTTCGCAACATCGAGATCCATCTTGGGCTCAAGAAGGGCAGGCCGTTGATCACTCCGGGCATACTCCCCCAGTTCAACCAACTGGTTGGTACCCATTACCTGGGTCACAGCGAGAACATGGCGCACCGTGAACAGCTGCGTGAGAAGGTTCGGGCTTGGGGAGTGAAGATCTAAGCTGTCGATGAGTTAACCGGAAGCGGGCGTTCGCTTGCGCGCGCATCACCTGGTGAGCGAGACTACTGGAGCACCTCGCTCATCTTCACCCCAAGCACCTGAAAGTCCCGACGGCGGTGGCTCAATTGGGCTCTACCCTGATTACGGCGGCGTCAGGCGGGCACGCCCAGGGTTACTTCAGCTTGCTGCGCAGCCACTTGAAGAAACGGGTCATGCTATCCAAGCTGCGGTAGAAACGGTCAGCCTCCACCAGGAAGCCCAATTGCTTTCGTAGCTGAGCCTCCTCGCTGATCACTGCCATGTGCCTGCTCGTATCCACCAAGCCTGCTCCACCATCCCCTGCCCAACCTTGATCCGTTGGCTGTGGCGATTGATGTCTGCTGCATGGTGCTCGAAGTGTCGGCAGTTGAACTCGCGATGGTTCATCAGTAGCAGGACGTACGCCCCGAATGAGTTCAATGGTGTGACGGTGACCAGCGGCTTGCTGTGGTACACGATGGCCACCAGGGAGCCCCGCCTCCCTCGTGGCCCACGCTGGCAGTAATGCGCTCGGCGGACGTTTAAAATGACACGCCAATTTATGCAAAACTCGACAGCGAGGAAAGCGGGGGGGGGGAATTGAGCATCTTGTGTTCGTTAGTTGCCGCTACCTGGCAGGCGAGAGTGGGTGAGGGCAGGCAGCTTTCATGCTGCTTGGTGGTGTTGCGGGCCAGGTTGATCAGGGTGGCAAAATGCTGGGGTTTCTCGGATCATCGGCTAGGGCCTCATCTTAGCCCCGTGTGGGTGACCCTACGCCGACCTGACAAGGACACCGGAATGCAAACCCAGCAACCGACCGTCATCTATCTCGACAGCTGCGACTACTCCAACCTCAGCCATCCTTCGCTCGACGCAGCAAAAACCGAACAACTTGCTGCGCTCAGGACACTCAAAAAGCGGGGCGGAGTACGGTTTGTGTACTCCGGCGTGCACATCTCCGAGATGTCGCCCCTGGATCAGCAATACGCCAACGCCGCTGTGGCACGTACCGAGCTGATGGTCGAGCTCTGTGGCCGTTCGACGATGATTGCCTACGACCGACTGATGCGGGCGGAGCTGACTCGCCTAGTAGAGCGTGACCCGCATCCAGTGAACGTCTTTGACAGCAACGGTGGCTGGTTCCCCGACATGGGCTCATTGATAAGTCCGCTGGATAGTCTGGACTTGAGCAGACGGTTAAATGAAGACCCAGATTGGAAGCAGTTGAACCGCCAGCAGCGCAGGATGGCCGAGGCCACCATGATGAAAAAAGGTGGTTTCCGAAGCAGCTTCGAGCAGCGTGCTGGGGAGATGGATATCAGCGAGTTACTGGCCAAGATCCCCATGCGACCTAAAGATGCTTTAGTGATGAAAAGGTATGTAATCGGCAAAGCGACGCGGCAGCAGGCCGAGAAGGCCTTTCTCGAAAGCCTGCGCGACCCGACTTTCATGTCACAGTGGTTCATCAATCACCACGATGAGATGGGCGCGATTATCGAATGGGTCAGGCGGCCTGCCCAGGAACTCCTCGACAGCTGCAGTAAAACACTCTCGGAGCTCGCCGAGAAACTGACTAAGCTGTCCGAGGCTGAACGTGCAAACGCCATGAGGGGAGCCAGCGGTGAGCGCTGGACGAGGCTGAAAAAGCAGGGAATGCTTGACGTCGTGAACAGATTGATCACTCGTCTATTTCCCGATGCGCTGGCATGTGAAGACGCTGCGCTGGTTGAGCAATACTGCCCTGGTATCTTCGTCTGCCTGAACGGATTCTACAATTCGCTCCAGAACTCGCTGAGGCTGAAAGGGCGCGCGCTGAAAGGCAGTGATTTCGTCGACATCATCCACGCACTTTACATTCCATACGTCTCGTACTTCCGAGCGGATCGTTACATGTGCAGCGTGCTGCAGCCGTTGGCCAAGCGCTTCGGAACGCAGGTTGTGGAATCGCCTGCGACACTCCTCCAGGCCCTTGATACAAGGGATGCATTAGAGCCCGGCACTTCGTAACTCGGCAGAGCTAGATAACGGCCTCCTAGAAGCGAACCGGAACCTGCTCTTTAGAAAAATTATGGCTGAGCCATAATTTCAAATAATTCCCCAGCCTGTAGATCAGCCCTCCGTTATTTGGCAGCTGACCCGACCTGAAAGGAGCACAAGCGATTTAGCGTGGTGGCGTGTTAGCTGGCGTCCCGCCGAATTCTCGAAGGGGCTGTTGGTATACATCTGCACACTTCCGTCTCAGCACTGCATCGGTTATTCGGGCACGAGCCCGCTTAAGGCTTTACGCTCGCCGCTACCAGCACCGCTATGCCTTGCCGCACGGCATCAATGTTGTCGTCGAGGGTCGTCAGGGCACCGTTCACATTCCCAGCCACAGTGCTGGCTCCTCGATCACCAACCCATTTGGCTAGCTCTTCGACGGCGGCACGTAACGCATCCTGGTTATGGCTAAGGCGTTCAAGGACTTCAGCGGCTGTCCGTAGCTCTTTCATGATTAGCGTGTCCTGGTGAGGTTGGCAGCAGACGTTGTGTCACGGTTTTCTATCTGCAACAGTGAGAGTCGGCCGGGGTAGTAGGCATCACCAACGGACTGGCTCATCCACACGTTAGCCTATCAAGGCGCTGTAGCAGGGTTAAGGAATGATTTGGTTTCTCGGCGATGTTCATGGGCGCTTTGATCATGTGATCCGACTGGTGAAGCTCCATCGTCCCGAGGCAGTGGTCTTCCTCGGTGACCTCGAATGCAGCTTGCCCTTGGACATTATCCTGCGACCGATCCTTGATATCACTGAGGTCTGGTTCATCCACGGTAACCACGATACTGACAGGTCGGCCTACTGGCATAACCTCCATGGAAACAGCCTTGCAGAACGCAGCTTGCATGGCCGGGTCGTGGAGATTGCCGGCCATCGCATTGCAGGGCTAGGTGGCACATTCGAAGCTCAAGTCTGGTTGCCCGGTAGTCCCGATACGGGAATTCAGAGCTATCAGGGATTCCTCGATCGCCTGGCTCTCAGGCCGCAGCACGCAGACATCGTCGCGACGAAAAAGCAGCACGCGCTTTCAGCAATCTACCTCGACGACTACTTCACGCTCGCCATGGAAAAAGCGGACATCTTGGTAAGCCATGAGGCTCCCAGTTGCCATCCGTATGGTTACGCGGAGATCGATGAGCTCGCCCACGCCATGGAAGTGAAGATGGTCATGCATGGGCACCATCATGACTCTCTGAATTACAGGCCTGAATGGCCTAGGCTGGGATTCGAGGCTTACGGCGTGGCGTTCAGATCCATCATGGCCGTCAACGGAGAGGTCATCAGCTGACTGGTGGTGAGTGAGCTTTAAGAGCTTGGCTTGCGGTCAAACAATGAGGGATTCGGTGTTAAAGACAGCAGGGCATGGAGTGACTGTGTAATGCGGTGAGGAGAGGATGTACCTTTGGATGAGGCTTCATGACTGCGGAGTGATTTACACTGAGCACTCATAAGCTTCCTCATCAGACCGGTGCTTGGGCCGCTAGTGGGTAGGCCTCCAGCCAGAAGGCATGGCTGGCACAGAGCCTCATGTGTGCGACCTGGACATGCCGGAGAACACCATCAATCAGCACCGTTCCTCACTCCAATCGAGCTGGAAGGCTTCGCTCAAAAATGCCAACGGCACAAAGGGTCGCACGGTTTTGTCTTGTTCATCCCGCCAGTGAGGTGTGCGGCGTGGTTAGCGACCGCATCAGTATGGCTCGGGCGGTGTGAAATTCAATATTCCCGCCATCATGTTTTTAGCTTGTAGTTTATTTGAGCATTTTTGGCGGCGCTCTAAACTGTCGAGGACTTCAGGCGAGTTTAGGTGAGTCGCCAAGGCCAGCTTGTTAAGCAAGGTGCGGAAGTGCTCTAGTTGCTGGAATTCAATTGAGTCGATTTCAATAAATCCATGGTCTGCGTGTCTGGATGTTAACGTCTGAAGTCGCGTATCTATCCAGTGGTCAATGTCATGGGCGGACACTTTATGTAGTGTGTGGTATTTGTTAGAGCTGTCTTTGCGCATGGGGCGTGTCCGCTCGGAAATGTGATGACTGTTAAAGTCTGCCTGCGGAGCATAATTTTGGTCTAGTCCCGGGTCGCACATTTTTATTGCTACCCATTGTCTGATCGGGTCGTCAGTAGGCCCGGAGAGGCCAATACTAGGCCAGTGTCGTTTTACGTAGGGCCTGTGTTGACCCTGGTCGAGCCGCTATTGGCTAGCATTGGGACAGATGTTTTAGTGATATACACGATTTTTCTGGGGGGAATATTTTTTGTTGATTCAGAAGCTATGTCAAGAAACAAGTTATGTCGGTGATATACGCCGACGGTCAATTTCTTTCGAAATATCCTGATGCTCACACCCTTGTGGGGTTGCGCTGGGTGTTGCTCCAAGAGCAATACTTAGGAAGTAGATATGGTCTGTGAGTGAGAAGGTGCTGTATGAGAGATAAGGTTCTCACCCCTAAGCTGACAAATCCGGCTAAAAAAGATAAAAGCCTGCTAATCCGTATGACCGCTGATGAGCGTGCTATTTTTGATGAGCGACTCAAAGAATCTGGCTACAAATCTGCTGGAGCTTTTGTTAGGGACTATATAATCAATTCTAAACCGAAGCGCAGATACGTAATTGTTCCTCAGGCTCAGAAGGCCAACGAGCATCTCGTTGAACTTGCACAGATGATCTTGGATGGCGAAGAAAAGGAGCTGTTAATAAAAAAGATCATGCACGTTGCCGTTAATATTTTCGGAGAGTTGGAAGGTATTAACCTTGCTGGAAATGGCGAAGAGGGCGAGAGCTATGATTGGTAAGATTTTAAAGTCTTCAACTGGATCTAGTGCCAATCGTATCAGATATGTTTATGGATCGAAGAAGCACGATCACGACCTTGTTGGGATTAAAACCATCGATACAAACTGCTTTGCTTTCTTTCCGGAAATTGGCATGCGTAGGGGCGGTGCGGAGGATCTCGGTTGTATGATCTTGGACATGGATGTCGCTACAAAATTGAAGATTGGTGAGCAAGGGCAGCCGAAGAGGAATTTGAAGCCGATATTCCATGCGGTTCTTTCACTGGATGTCGGCGAATCGCTCACAGATGAGCAGTGGAGGCTTGCTGTACGGCACTATCTGAAGGTGATGGGTTTCAGTGCTTCGAATAAATACGCGGCAGTCCTTCATCCTGATACTGGGAATCAGCACGTTCATATTGTAGCGAATCGTATTCGCTACGAGCCTGGCTTCAAGATGGTTAATGACAAAAATAACTTTGAATTAAACCTTCAAGCGATAAGTGATATAGAGTGCATGTTTGGCCTAAAAAGGGCCTCGAGACCAGAAGAGAGTTGGAATATTGCTGTTAGGAGTAGAGATGTGCATGGGGCCGCACGGGCCCGCACCATGCCTTACAGATCCCGTCTTGCTGCAAGGGTTGGAGCTTGTGTCGAAAGCACCAAGGAACGTAACGGAGATATTATCAATCTTGTTCGGGCTTTGAGGAGGCAAGGCGTCTATGTCCATCTGCGATATGACAGTCAAGGCCAACCGAAGGGAATCGCATATGAGTTCGAGGGGCGTGTCACTTCCGGCAAGACTTTGAAAAAAGCTCGATTTACTTTTCAAAAACTCACCTTGCAGGAGGGTATCAGGTATGAGTCGTATATGCTTCTACAGCTACAAACTGAGATTTCAAAACGAGTTCAAACGGGTAAAAGAAAGTCTAATCCAGCAGAGCAGCGTTACTGGGTCAACCGAGGTTGGATCTACATGTACTTCGTCCCGGAAAACACCGCTCGTGCACCCTTCATCAAACTCAAAGTGAAAAAATCCGGGGCTCAGGTCAGGCAGGAGATCGCTCATGAGGAAGCGATGGCGCTTATCAGGGTAATTTTACAAATCCTGGCCGCGCTTTTTGGTGCCGCCGCCGGTTACTCGGCTAAGCCCGGTAACCCAAGGGGCAAAGGGTACGCCGAATACGATCAAGAGAAAGAATTCCCATTCTTGCTTTCCAATGAGCCTGATGGCGATCCACTGCATTCCCCTCTGGCTGCCAAACTCTCATCGCCGAGTGTGGGGCAGACAGCAGAATTGGCATGAGTGGGTGACCTGAGGTTTAGGACAAAATTAGTACAAAACCCAGGCCGGTTTGGGCCGCTGCAGACCATTTATTTCAGGGCCTCCTCCCGAATTTAGCGGTCTGGAGCGGCCTGGGAAGGAACCTTACAGGGTTCAAATCCCTTCTTCACCGCCACATTCTACGAAGAGCCCCCGCGCTGAAA
>RCUS01000302.1_pt1 | contig 35326 bp, 21 predicted proteins | sample 2166221 | NCBI WGS metagenome assembly RCUS01 (sample SAMN09932758, study PRJNA488358) | compost metagenome | isolation source: compost soil in cyclohexanecarboxylic | place: Germany: Experimental Botanical Garden
ACGTGACCTTCCCCGTCGAGCAACTGGCCGAAGGCGTCAACCGCCTGATCCAGCTGTTCGACAAGCATCACTATGACGAAGCGATCATTTTCGGCCACGCGCTGGAAGGCAACCTGCACTTCGTCTTTACCCAGGGGTTCAACAGCGCCGAAGAAGTCGCCCGTTACCAGGCGTTCATGGACGACGTGGCGCAGCTGGTGGCGGTGGAGTTTGGCGGCTCGCTCAAGGCCGAGCACGGCACCGGGCGCAACATGGCACCCTTCGTGGAGCTGGAGTGGGGGCACGACGCCTACCAGCTGATGTGGAAGCTCAAGCGCCTGCTCGACCCCAACGGCATCCTCAACCCTGACGTGGTATTGAGCGACGACCCGGATATCCACCTGAAAAACCTCAAGCCGCTGCCTGCCGCCGACGAAATCGTCGACAAGTGCATCGAGTGCGGCTTCTGCGAACCGGTGTGCCCGTCCAAGGGCCTGACCCTCAGCCCACGCCAGCGCATCGTCATGTGGCGTGACATCCAGGCCAAGCAACGCGCCGGCATCGATACCCGTGAACTGATGCAAAGCTACCAGTACCAGGGCATCGACACCTGCGCCGCTACCGGCCTGTGCGCCCAGCGCTGCCCGGTCGGCATCAACACCGGCGAGCTGGTGAAGAAACTGCGCAGCCAGGCCGCCGACCACGCTAAAACCGCCGACTGGCTGGCCGAGCATTTCCACACTGCCCTAAGCGGTGCGCGCCTGACCCTGACCGCCGCCAACACCGCACGCAAGCTGCTAGGCGCCCCGCGCCTGGGCCGCCTGAGCGCCTCGCTGAGCAAAGCCAGCAAAGGCCGCCTGCCCCAATGGACCCCGGCCATGCCGCAACCGCTGCGCCCGCTGGCCTTCGGCGCCACCAGCAACGACGCCCGCCCCCGCGTCGTGTACCTGGCCGCCTGCGTCTCCCGGGTCATGGGCCCGGCCTATGCCGACCGCGAGCAAAGCTCGCTGCTGGACAAAACCCGCGCCCTGCTGGAAAAGGCCGGTTACCAGGTGGTGTTCCCCGACAACGCCGACAGCCTGTGCTGCGGCCAACCGTTCGCCTCCAAGGGCTACCCCGAGCAGGCCGAACACAAACGCCAGGAACTGATTGCCGCCCTGCTGCACGCAAGCCGCGGCGGCCTCGACCCGATCTACTGCGACACCAGCCCCTGCACCCTGCGCCTGGTGCAGGACCTGAGCGACACCCGGCTGGACCTGTACGACCCGGTGCGCTTCATCCGCACCCACCTGCTTGACCGACTGGAGTTCACCCCCCAGGACGAACCGGTAGCCGTGCACGTAACCTGCAGCACCCAGCACCTGGGCGAAAGCCAGGCCTTGATCGACCTGGCGCGGCGCTGCAGCAAACAGGTGGTGATCCCGGAAGGCATTCACTGCTGCGGGTTTGCCGGTGACAAAGGCTTTACCACCCCCGAGTTGAACGCCCACTCGCTGCGCAGCCTGAAGGACGCCGTGCAGTATTGCAGCGAAGGTATTTCCACCAGCCGCACCTGCGAGATAGGCCTGTCGAGCCACAGCGGCATCGACTACCACGGCCTGGTGTACCTGGTAGACCGCGTCACCCGGCCACGCAGCCTCTAACGCGTTGATATAGGTGGGGAGCGCTGTGTAGGAGCGGGTTTACCCGCGAAGAGGCCGGCCCTGCTGGCCAATCCCCACCCGCCGTTCACCGTCGCAGCCACCACCGCATTCGCGGGTAAACCCGCCCCTACACCGATTGGTGGTGCCCACACATCGTTGGTTGTACACACCCCCCCGTAGGAGCGGGTTTACCCGCGAAGAGGCCGGCCCTGCTGGCCAACTTCTACCCGTCGTTCACCATTGCCGCCGCCACCGTATTCGCGGGTAAACCCGCTCCTACACACAGATTGATGGTGGACACACATCAGTGGTTGTACGAAGCCCGCCGTATCCGCGGTAAACCCGCGAACACCGGCAACGCCGGTGCCATCCCCACTTCAATATCGCCCCGCCACCATCCCGATTGAACCCCCGCCAATCCCCCGCAGTCCACCTTACAGGCCCACCTTCCAGAGGCCCCAGAGGAGACACCCATGAAAGGTACCGCACTTTCGGCCCTGTTCGCGGCCGCCACCCTGCTGGCTTCGCCGGTGTTCGCCGCCGATGACCTCTGCGCCGCCAACCTGCAAAAGATCGACGACAGCATGGCCACCGCCGGCGCCACTTCCGAAGGCCTGGACAAAGCCATCACCGAGCACGTCGACAAAGCCAAGGCCGCCCAGGCCTCGGGCGACACCAAGGAATGCATCGCCATTACCAGCAAAGTGCTGGAGCGCCTGGAAAAAACCGAGAAAGGCAGTAGTGGCAACGGCGGCGCGTGAACCCAAAAGCGGGCGACTGGACCGGCTGTCGACGTCGCCCGCGCAATGGCGTATACTCCGTCCTACGCGCCGTAAGGTGCGTTAGCCAAGAGCTAGTGCGGGGCCGATTAGGATTCGACGCCGGTAGCGAAACTCTAGGTGCATGCCGAGTTGGTAACAGAACTCGTAAATCCACTGTTGCAACTTTTATAGTTGCCAATGACGATACTTACGGCGTGGAGTTCAAGAAAGTCGCTTTCGCGGCTTAATTGACCCATTGCTTCTGGTAGCTTCGGCTCCAGCAATCACTAGGGGATGCCTGTAAACCCGAAATGATTGTCATACAGAACAGGATCGTCGCGTAGCACGTTGTGGGCGAAGTGACTAAAACTTACACAACTCATCCAAAGCACCCTGCCCGTCGGGCGGCTGCGGATTAAATCAGTAGACACGGCTAAGCATGTAGTACCGACAGCGGAGTACTGGCGGACGGGGGTTCAAATCCCCCCGGCTCCACCAAATCCAAAAAAGAAGACGCCCTCGGGCGTCTTTTTTTGTGCCTGGTATTTAGGCGCTGCGGGTCGAAAAATCGGATTAAACCCCTTTCTTGTAGGGCGTTTCCCAAAGATACTGCCTGCGCCTGTTTTCCGTTGCGGTCATTTTTTCAGGGTTTTAGTCTCGGTGGGTCGTTGCTCATCAACGGCATGACTTTGACAGGTCGCGACGGTAAACAACAAAACGGCTCGTCGTTATGGCGGCTGTACGTGCGGGCACGCTTGCGTGCGCCGGAACTTGTTGTTTCCGCCGGTCTGTCAACCCGCGTACAGCTGCCACCCTCTGTTTGACAGCAGACGGTGACGGCCCTGAAATGGAAGCAATCATGTTGAAGATAGTCCCCGACCCACCCCACCACCTCCACTCCCTGGAAGACACGATCATGATGGCCTCGGACTACGCGCTCTGTGCAGAAGCCGTAGCCCAGCAGGCAATACTGATGCAGCCCAAGTCGCCCGCATCGGTTTTGATCATGGCCTCGATGCACGAGCTTGAAACCCTGCGGCGGCTACTCGAATCCGCGCTGACGCAAATACAGCAAACAGCCAACCCGCAACCGATGCATTGATTCGCATACCGAGCGGAAAAACTGTGGAAGCCCGGCTAACCGGCGCATCAGCACAACCAGGGAAACTGAACAATGACAACCGAAGACACCCAATGCACAGTCGGTAAAACCATCTTCTTTCAAGGTGAAAACCAGACCCACCCACTGTTCCGCATCGAAGCAGGCATTCCTTGTCAAAACGCCCGCGAACAGGCCTCGGAACTGATGGGCTACGCGCGGGACCTGACCATCGACGGGCTGATGGAAGACAAGCCCAAGCTGATCTGGGCGGCGCACTACCTCTGTGCTTTGGGCAAAGCGCTACTGGATGATGCAGAACTCGGCATGATGCGTTGACTCACGCACCGCGATGCTTCAAGGGGTCAGCGTCAGCCGCTTGGCCCCCTGTTACTCCAACGCCCCCGCCAGTTGCTGCTGGATGAGAGCTTCCAGCCCGTTTTAAATCTATTCAAATGTACCGTTACGATTCAAACAAATATCCAGTTAGTAATAAGGCGCATTGTGCACCGAGAAATTCAGGGTAGACCAGTCCAGCCTAACAAAGCTACAAACCTAACCCTCATATCGGTAAAGTTGGGAAATGGTCGCAACCCAGTTCAGCGACTCAAAACCAGCCCCGGATGCAGGATCTACATCGTTCGGCTCATAGAAATTACCGAGGGTAGTTGATGTCGACACTCAGATTCCACAAGCAGCCTCACGCCCCATCACGCCAAGTATTTCGCTTGGGAGCTGACGCGCCGTCGTGCAGCCAGCGAAGAAGACCGACTTTCCCAGTCACTGTTCGACGCCAGTGTCGATCTCAACCCACACCAGATTGATGCCGCCCTTTTCGCCCTGCAAAACCCTGTGAGTAAAGGCGTGATGCTGACTGACGAAGTCGTCTTAGGTAAAACGATTGAAGCCGCCTTGTTTCTAGGCCAGCTCTGGGCCGAACGTCGCCTCTTGGTCATCTGCCCTGCGGCACTGCGCAAACAATGGGCGCAGGAGCTTTCCGAAATAGAGCCAAGCACTGGAGCTGAACGACAAATTCTTCCAGCAAGAGCGTGAAAAACTTGATGCCTGGGCCGAAGACCGCATCCTCGCTGCCGAGCAGGCACTACAAGAAACCAAGCTAAAGTCAAAGGCCTATCCGTTGTCGCTGTACCTCACTCAAAGGGCGGCAGCCCAACAGGAATCTTGCGGTGTAGTAACTAGCGCAGGATCAACGCAGTGGCTGACTTCAATTTGGCTGTAGCCTCGATCCAGTAGCAAAGCTACAGCCCCACGCGTCAAATCGGCGAAAATCGTGCCTCGTTACTTGCTCGTTTGACACTTTCAGTGAAAATATGTCGGGGATGGCTTTACCACAATACAGTCCATACCCCGACATCAGACTCTTAATTGGCTGAACTCAGCGTTGAGCAGAGATTAGTCTTTAAGTTCAACCAACACGTCCGTTGCCCATTTTTGCTCAGAGTTCTGCACTCGTGCGGTCTCAACCACCCTCGCCATGTGCATTAGCTGATCCTGCGAAGCCTGATCAAAGTCAAACCACATGTCACTGTGCGAACCGAAGCGCACCTGCCAATAGGCAACCCCTTGGTCAAATCTGACCTTCAGCGCTCTGCCGTCTTCAAACTCAAGCTCCAACGCACGATGATGGGGAATCTCGCGATTCGACGACTCCACTATCAATTGAATTTGACATCCAATCATTGCCGATAGCCAATTGCGCGAGAAGAACTCGAAGTCTTCCTGACTGGCCCAGTCATCAAAAGCCTTACGTCCCTGCATCCGTCCTGACTTGAATAGCGTTTTCACCTGCACAACCGAATCGGCAGAAATACGACTCTTCAAACTCTTGAGTACCGCCCCCAGGATTGTCACAACCGCAGGATTCTGAATATAACGATCGGAGTAGGTCAGTCTCTTGATATTTACAGTCGAAATCACGTCAGCGACTTGCCGTTCTTTAGCCCCAAGTAGCTCCCAGAAACGCTCGCCGAACTGCAGCAACGACCCATTGAGTTCTTCGTGAATTGATAAATCAACGATCCCTACCTTACCGGAGGAGTCACCCTCGGCACGGTAAAGATTCATAGCTTCCCAGCCAAGCGCTGGCTGACTTTTCGAGAGTACGACAAGCTCATCACTTTGATGCCAACGATGGCCTGGAACGGTTGCTACGATGCTGCGCGAGGCCAACGTAATGACTTCGCCACCGATTCGTACTTGGGCAACAAAATGCTCACCTGGCTTGCTAGTCACATTCCCGACATTTACGCCAAGGTTCGATAAGCGCTGGAGATCCTGTACTAACACCCCATCAGTGATATCTGATGGCACGAGCAGATCAACTGCTAGCTCATCAGCCAGGACATAGGTCTGAATCGCTTTACGGAACTGTGGAGCAACGAGATCCCATTCCCCCATATCACCAGAGGTTAGTAGGGTGATCCTCTCGGCCCCCTCGTTGATCAAGCGGCGGAGTACGCTCTCGATGCTGCCGGGGGCATATTGGCCATCGTCCAAGGAGAGTTTATTTTCGGCGCTTAGCCCTACGTAATGGATGAAGTCAGCCCCCAACCAATCAAGTGCAGCCTTGCGATCCAACTTGTCGTGGTCATGTCGCGTCTGGGAGTCCAGCAGGCACTCACTACAGCCAGTTTCGCAATGCCCGCACTGGAGCCTCTCCACCATTCCGCGTAGCAGCCGCTCGACATGCAATGGAGCACTATTAGCAAAGCCAGCACCACCGCTGATGACATCGAAAAGCTGAAGGATACGAATGGACTGCCCGTTAGGCAGTTTGCTTGGACGAGTGGCATAACCCAATTCGGAGGCAGAGACTCCCAGCAGCTCCGCCAGTGCGCTACGTAAAGCTACAGCGAGAGTCATGGCAATTGCCCCCCCCTGCACCGAGTCAGCGATAAATTCCCCACGCACTGGATGATGCAAGGTGAGCTCAAACACATCAGTGGTAGCCACCGTACCAAGGCTCACATTGGGAAGAATGCTCCCACTCCCCTGGCATGGGAGTCGCTTGTTGTTCTGGTCTTTATCCTCTTTAGTCGGGCGCGGTGGATAGTGGTCCCCGGACGGTGACAATTCTCGCGGAAAAGTACTATCCGCCTGCATGGACTCAGCTCGACCGCAACTCATGCACAAGGCAAAGCCCGTTCCGTGCTCACCAGAGCTGTGATGGAAGACCTTCCCATCAGTGCCATAGGTCATTGCTCCAACCGCCGGGTTTGGCAGCGGAGTCTTGCTGGCATTCACAAAGACCCAAGCGGTTTCAACTGGGATGAATTTCTGATGCTGGATGTCATTGGATGCCGATACATAAGCATCAGTGACAAAGCCAGAGGGCTGCAGGACCGTACGAATGTTCTGAGGTTTAATCAGCGCTTGGCAGTCGACATTACTGCAAGTCAGCTCGTCGGCCCTCACCAGTGCCTCCTCATAGTCCACCGCGCCACACACGTCACAACGCCACGCGATATCCAGTTTCTGCGCCTCTTTGCTGTCAGCATTGAGGTTGTGCCAGTGGAGTGAAACGCCGGCAGATTTGAACACCCGACCATCCAGAACTATTTCAGCGCCAGGCGCGTACTCACGAATGGCAATCGAGAGGTTGCGTGAAGGAAGCCCCTTGTAACGGGAAACGTTATCCTCACGGTCCTGCTTCAGAGCGCTGCCGGCATTACGCTCACGAACGTAATCCTCAATCGTGAAGTTATCGAAATTAACCACATCGGTAGGGAACCCGTAGCCGGGAAGGAAAGTGCGCGCCGCTAGGTCCCGCAACAGATACTCATTGCAGTGGCGAGTCTTTTCTACTTGGAGGCGTTTCAGATAAGGGCTGTTGGTTTTCGCCTGCCTCTCCTCAGAAAGCAGAAAGCGATAACTATTCAACCAGCGACTCTGCAATGGCTTGATCGCATCGACTGCGCGGCGACGCAGCTGGACCGCATCCACACCGGCCAGAGCAGTACCCCGCACCAAGTCCTTCAGCGCATCATCCAGATCTGTAACGACCTTGCCCAACTGCTCTATAAATCGATCGCACTGCGAGTCACCATGCTCATCGTCATAGAACCACTGGGTATTCAGACTTGTTTTCTCAGTCTGAGTGCGCCCCACAAAATTGCAGAGAAAGTCAGCTAACAGCAACGAGTTGACGTGGCGCTGTACGAGGCGCTCGGAATTCAGCGCTACAACCGGCGCAGGGATCTTAGTCTCGAAGGGCCAACCCGGATTGGCAAAAACCTGTTGATCATGCGGGTTATTTTTACAAAGAGTGTAGGCAAGCGCCCGGGATTCCTTGCTTCGCCCCGCACGCCCTGCGCGCTGCAGATAGTTGGCAGGATGCGGCGGTACATTGTTCATGACCACCGCAGAAATGCCACCGATATCGACGCCCATCTCCATTGTAGTAGAGCAGTTCAGAACGTTGATCTGACCATTCTTGAACATCTCTTCATAGGAGCCGAGGCGTTCGGAGGACTGCTGGGCAGAGTGCTCAGCGGCACGGTAATAGTAGCCACCCTCCACTGCCCGATCATTGATATCCGTCCACAGGTTCCGCTCTCGTAAATCGCTGATCAGAGGATCTTTCGCCACCAGGTCTCTGATTCGCGCCAACCCAGGCGTATAGTCATCCTGGGAACGATCGAACTCCCAGAGGTCTGGAAGCTCAACCAGCTCAGCCTGATACCCCTTACGCTGTTCTTCGGTCAGCTTAGAGAAATCCAGATGAGTCGGCAGGTAGGGGGTAAAGCCTTTGAAGGTGTTATCCAGCAGCTTGTTGGTCACTGGGCAGATATAAGCCCGATCAACCAACGAGAACCGCATGTGTTCTCTGGGCAAAGCGTATCGGTTTTCGTCAGATTTAAGCGCTGCACCCGGCCCAGTCAACTGTTTCCAGGCAGTACGCAACCATTCGTTTACCAGATCAACGTCGGCCTTGCTGGCCGGGTTTAGGCCAGCGCCAAGCAACAACAGCTTGATTAGTCGCTGGGAATGGTTACCGTTGCGGATCTGAGGCCAGCGTTTGACCCGGATCTCATCCGGCTCTTTCGACTCAGGATTACGCAGACTCTTGTCAGAGAATCGGGTGCCGATCCAACTCAACCAGCCCTCATCAGCCTGGATATAGCTGTTCTCCCGAACATGAAAGTCCAGCGCCACCTTCAGGTAGGCACGCCAATCATCGAGCGTTAGGCCCTTCTGCTCCCAGTACGCCGGTACCTGCTGAACCTTATCCAGCCCAACGTACTCGACCTTCACCAGCCCCTGGGTTTCCAAGCTGTTCTGCCGTTTTGGACGGCGCATAAACTCACGGAATAGCAACATCTCCGCCAGTTTGAAGGGGCCGTCATTGTCCGTGAAGATCTCAGGCTTCTGGTACTTGTTGTAAAGCAGCATGGAGCCTTTCAAGTCAGCCTTCTGCTTGAGCTCGTTGGCGAGCTCCGGCCAGGCTAGATAACCCAACGCCGGCCTAACCGTCGAGCCAGTGGCTGACGCTAGCATTGCCGTTAGCCGTACGACTTTGTCCTCCGCGGCTCTAGCCTCTTCCTTGATACCCAGACTGCGGTACAGCTCCACGTCTTTTTTTGCCTGGACGATCAATGGCTGCAAGGCTGATGGATGAATGCTGCCAGTATCCACCGGTGAAGTAGCCTGACTCCGCTGATGCCAGCTCAAAATCTCCACAACAAGCCCGCGCAACCTCCCGCGCTCCGCCTCCTGCTGCATGCGAACAGACATACGCGCCGTGCCCTGACGACTGTCCGTAAAAGTAATCAGCCTACGCCCTCGGCCCGGGAGAGACTGTGGACCATAATCCGGCTTCTGATCTTCGTCCTGATAGTCCTGGCAGTACTCAAGGACTGTCGGCACGGCGTTGGCCACATAGAATGGCCCACCGAGCATCGCTCTGCGGAATGGAAAGGCCCCCAACCCGCTAAATCCACAACTGTTGCGACTGCACTCAGCATCAAAATCTCGTACCCCAAGCCGAACCCTCTCAGCAGAAACAGCTACCGATGAACCGGATAGCTTATCGATATCTAAGGGTATGTAGGTGCTGCCCACATTCTCGAGCGCGCATAGCACCAACGGCGTCTTAATCGACGGCCCACCACCGGCAGGAGCACCCGCCGAGTCATCTTCAACGGGTGTTTCAGCCTGCAAGGAAAACTCATCTCCCCCTGAGCTCTCCCACTGGATCAGCTTGCCGCCCTTATCCCGCGCCAGCAGATGCGGCTCATTACAATCATTGCAGAACGCCAGCTCGAATACCGGGCTGCCACAGCTACAGGTTTGTCTTTGGTGCGCGTAGACATAGCCAAAGGGCCAGTTCTGATGCAGAGCCGTCCCTGACTTTGCCGAGCAGCTCTTGTCAAAGCAGGCCCAAAGGCCGTGCGTAGTGCGCTGGAAGAAGTGCGCCCGTAACTTCAGGAATGCAGGCTCGCTAGCCGAAGGACGCGTACCTGAACATACATCCAACCAGCGCAGCATCTCACCCTGCGATAGCGACCATCGCCCTTCCTGATGCATGTGACTAACCATCGCGGTCAGCTTCAATGGCTTGGGGCTGCTCACCAGCAAATCTCTTAATACGCGGGCTTGCGGAGAGTGGACCAGAGCATCGTATCGCTGCGGGTGAACCTCTGGATCGTTCGCGTTAAGCTCCGGCATCGATTCGAGCACATCCAGAGCAACTGGCGTTTGTTGACACGGTGCAAGAGTTGGAATGACCCGATTCCCACCCCAAACATCAATCTGCTCGACCGGCACCCCCGACAGATCCGAGAGAAACCGCTTTAACTGTCCTGCAGCGTCCTCACCGGCAATGGTCGCCGAGGTCGCAACGAAGCGAACATCCTTTGGCGTAACACCGAATGCTGTCATCACCCTACGCAGCTGCAATGCCAATTCAGCCGCCTGCGAACCTACGTATGTGTGAGCCTCGTCCAGAACGATCCAACGCAGCGACTTCTGCTCTCTGGAAATTCTTACGATGGGCTCATCTACCTGACGCACCATCATGTATTCGAGCATGGTCCCGTTGGTAACCAGAATAGGCGCCGGTTGCGTGCGCATCAGCTCACGCGACAAAATTTCGTTGGGTTTTTGGCTCTGCTCGCTACGCACCTTGGCATGCAGCTCTGGTGTACTGCCATTGTAAAGGCAATAGCGGATGCCATTTCCAAAACTCTGGGTCCAGGCATTCAAGCGCTCACGTTGCGAGTTGATGAGGGCGTTGAGTGGATACAAAAACAGTGCCCGGACACCGACCAGCGGGTTACGGCCAACTTCACGGTACTCGCGATAAAGATCCTCCAGCACCGGCACCATAAAGCATTCGGTTTTGCCCGAACCGGTACCACTGGTCACCACTACTGAATGCTTCTTATCAAGCAATGAGCGCCAGCTGGCCAACTGGTGGGTGAAAGGCCTCCAGCCTGCCCCAAAGCGATAACGTCCATTCGCCTTGCCATCGAGCGAAGCAACGATCTCCTTGCTCAGCAAGCGCTCATCACTCGCGAGTTGCGCCATCGTCAGTGGGCACTCCTCCCAGCCGAAGGTCTGCTCGAACAGCGGTGGAGCTAGGAATGCTCCCTCTTTGCCACACTCCGCACGCATCAGACTGCCAAGATGCTCGCGCAAGCCTGGGTCAGTGATGCTCAAGATGCTCAAAGTGGACTCGGTGCTACGGGAGAGCGCCTGCTCGACTAACCCAGAGAAATACTTATCCATTTACCGACTCGGCCTTATGCTTTTCCATGACGCTGTTCAACAAGCAGTACTGGAAGATTGAATTGAACCATTTCGAATCGAAATCACGGACTTGGCGCAGGAAGAAAATCGCCTCCGCTCCCTCCGCAAACACATCGGTGAACTGAGCTTTACCGCAAGCGACTGCAGCAGCAAAAAGCGGCAGGTAGAGCACTGCATGGCGATAATCCATGTCCGACCTAAAAACGATTATCGAGTCACTCTGGCTGCTGTACCAACGCTCCAAACGCTTGGCTCCAAATTCCGGCCACTGGGCTTCGCAGCGATCGCGAAGCAGCTCAAGGTACCAGCCTCGCAGGACTTCCTTGAAAACTCCGAGAGGCAGCTTGATTTCCTGGCCAACAGGCTTGCCTGAAAGGAAGCACTGCACACTCTGGCCGTAGGATGGGTAGGTTTCTCCCAACCGCGAAAACATTCGCCCCACCAGAGCATCAACAGCCTCTTCAGAAACTCCCTTGACCTTAAGGAAAGCGGCAAATCGCTTGGCCGCTAGATGAATTTCTGCAATGGGAAGAAACTCCCAGAAAAGCGGAAACTCAGCCTCCAACCGACCAAGAAACACAGCCTCCATCTCAAACTTGAAAAGCGCCATTGCCAATGCACGGGTATTTCCCACCAGAGCCTTCCAGGCCTCGAAGGTCGCCAGCGGCAGATAACCGTAGCCCTCATACAAAGCCCGCAAGAACTGCCAGCCGCTATGCATGGGGTTTATAGCCATGGCATCAAGCACAGACGTGAAAGAACTGACAGGTGAAGCATGATCGAAGGTCAGCACTGCCTTTTGCAGGCTCTGAATCATTTCGTCAGAAGCTATCGGCTTCGAGCCGCCTGCGAGGAAAAGCGGCCTAAAGGATACCGTTGAGCCGCCCCTGGGCAGCACGAGCCAGGGACCATCCCTCTCAACGATTGGAGGCAACTCGAAGTCGCCTGTCAGTACACCTTCGCTGGTGCGTGAACGAAGTGCGATGGAGCTGCGCATAGGATCATGCAACAGCAGCAACACTGGCTCGGGAATGGCACAGGCGCCATCTTGCAGACTCACAGCACTCAGTAACTGGCGGCCATGATCGAGCTGCATTTTCATCGCATATTTGCGGATGCGATAACGGCTATCCTGGCCATTCCCGAACACTCGCAGCTCGACAACCTGGTCGATACCCGATTGCAGAGACAGCAGGTCAACAATCTGCTCCCGGATGTTGAAAAGACTGATCTCTAACGGCTTGTCGGCGACAATGTAAGACCAGCTGTAACAAGCATTCCTAGCCACGCTGCCTCTGAGGGTCAACTCAATACTGAAGCGAGTGGGCGTGCCGGACCGGCCAAATAGAAACAACCTGGCCCCGAGCAGGTCATCGACGCTGAAAGTGCGTTTAAGCTGCTCCCCATTACCATCAAAAGCCAAGCAACCTGAACTAGGGAATGGCAAGTCAATCTCCACCGGATCAGCCATCAAGTTCGGCATAATAGAAAGCCGGACCCGGATCGGCGGGAAGGCCTTGGCAGAAAGCCGAAGTTCGATGTGATCCTCGTGCCTTACCTGCTGTACTTGAAGGCTTTCGTCATCAATCTGAAGCAAGCAACGCTGCTGGCAATACACGAGGATGCTGCCCGCATCTGGAGTCTCACCACTACGCAGCTCAACACGAAAATCCGTCGGTAAAATACCCACTCTACGGCGTAGCATGGTATCGCCGTCGCGGTTACGCACTGATATATGCTGGGTACCGAGCACATCCTGCAACTTGCCTGTGCCCGGCTGCTTACCCGCAATGTAGAGTTCACCGCCCCGCTGTTGCAACTCGCCCGCAGCTGCCGGCCACTGCACACGAGGCAGGCCGACAAAGGTCAACGAGGGTTTGCTCGGCCATTCAGTCTGAACACCAGTCAATTCCGGCCCATTCACCATTCCGGTGACATGACCTGTACGTATCCGGTAATACTCCTCCCCCTCAACCAAGACTTCCGCCTTGCCCTTCACCTTGACCGTACGCCGCGACAGCGCCGGAGGCATATCACTGAATATGGCCTCCCCACGGCTGTCAGGCGTTCTCAGGTTGCAACCGTCTGGCAATACCAGCAGTAACTCTTCACAAGCCGTATTGAATGAAGCCTGGCCGCATAGCCGCCAGCGCTCATTCACTAGCTCGAAACCCAGCGGTACCTCTCCCAGTGCCACCGCACTGCCATCGATTGGCAGGGTAGCGATCTGCCTACCTCCAGCCATGGCCACCAGGCTCAGAGAAATACTGCAATCCCGCCGTTTGCCGACGATCTCTCGCAGGCGCAAACGAATGCGCGCAACGCCGTTTTCTACCTGCGCATAGCCGGGTCCAAGACCAGCAATTACTTGCCCATTTTCTGCAATTGCAAGCTCAAAACGAGTAGTAGATGGCTGCGTCGTCAGACGAAATACCACCTCCTCCGGTAGAGATACCTGAACCTTGAGCACATCCGCCATCGATTCATACCAGAAATGCTGGCAAGCCCATCCCGCTATCCTTGAGGCTCGCCTTTTACCCTCGCTGGTGGCAGTTTTTAGCAAGCCATTGAGCAACTCGCTGCCGGTCTGGTTATCCAGAGGCAGAGGGAACAATTCACGCCACTTGGGGTTCATGGCATCCAGATGCGTGACTGGCTCATCGGCTTGCGTCAGTCCGTAATTGCGAACCAGAGCTACGAGTTCATCGGCCATTCGCGCGATCAGTTCCACCGACGTACGCGAGGCAAACACCTGAGGAAGATTGGATTTATCCAGTTGCTGTTCCACCTGCTGAAGGGTGTTGCCACCCTGCAGATGCCACTGGTCGTAATACTTTAATAAGCGGTCAAACAGCGTTTGGAAGCGGCTGTCACCCTCGCGCAACACCTGAAAGGGTAAGCCCCCCTCACTAAACAAAGATCCCAGAAAATCCCGATGGCCTGCGTCGTAGAGATGAAGAGGACGCTTCCAGTACCCCTCAAGTCCTTTGGGAATAGACTTACTCAGCTCTACCGGAGAAAGGCGGAACCCCAAAGCTTTCCAGATGGGGTCCCAGGTCCAGGCATACTCGCTGCGGTACTCACGGCGGTACCATTCCGAGCCGAAAAGCACCAAACAGGCACAGGCAGCCGGGTCCTTTGACGCAGCCTCGAAACCGTCCAATTCACGGAGCAAATGCTGCAGCTCGCTATACTCCTCAAGGCTGCAGTGGTAAGCGTAAAGTCCGCGCTGATCTGGGGTCGAAAGCCCTCGACTCTGGAGAAAACGCCCCAGCCACGACGAGCACTTGATTACGGAGTACGGCATGAACACGCTCCCTGTTGGAACTACCTTCCAAATCTAAATCAATACACACATCAGATCAGCAGAACCCAATCCCCCTCGCCACACCCCGTCCGCAGAGAACTGATCATTCGCTCGACCGCCATCCGCTCAACGTACTGGGGGTTCCCGACCCGGTAGCGGTCTTGAAAATAGCTCAGCCCGCTGAGGGTCAGTCTGAAGCTCTCGGGGACGCGCTCGATTCGGCCTGCGTCCAAGTGCTTCTGAAAATTCCCTAGGAATCGCTTCAATGGAAACGATTTGCCTCGATCCATTTCCGTGACCTCAAGAATCGCCGCAATGTAGGTCCACAGTTGACGGCCTCTAGGGGTTGTCGCCCGTTTGTAGAGCTGAGTCGAGCTATCCACCATGAATCCTTTCACTCCACCGCACAGCTATCAGCTAAGCCAGACTTAGTCAGGTATGGCACTTTGCCTGATGGTACCAAATTGGCTGCTGCTTCCAAATGCACATCCTGATCATCAAAAAAGATGTGCGGGTTGAACGCCCGGAGCACCTTGGCCTTGCCCACGCCACCAAGGAAAAATGCCTCGTCCACGTAAACACCCCAGGCTCGCAAGGTATTGATCACGCGCATTTCCGATGGCGAATTACGTGCCGTGACGATGGCGATTCTGATGGGGGAATCCTTTCCGCCAGTGGGCAAACGTTCCTGTAAACGGGCCAGTTTTTTCAGCAAGCTGGCATAAGGCCCTTCCTCCATGGGCGTGTGCTGTAAGGCATCCTCCTGCGCCTGAAAGGCGTCCAGTCCCTGCGTCTTGTAAACCAGCTCGCTCGCGTCGGAGAACAGCACCGCGTCACCATCGAAGGCAACTCGCACCTGGCCCTCTGGAATTTGCGGAGCGTTGGCTGGCGGCGCCTTAAGGATCGCCGCAGCACAGCGCCTGGAGTCGATGACTTTCTGCGCGTCCTCAACATTGGTGGTGAGAAACAGGTCAACGTCAAACGCATCCATGTAATCGGCCACCGACTCACCACCGGTAAAGGCCGAGCGGGTGATCGCCAATTGCTCGTGACGAATGGTCTTGAGCACACGGATGCCCGTATCCGGGCTATTGCGCGACATCACCACCACCTCGACCAACGGGGACGTATCCTCGCCTTTCATATGCCGGTTGAGATCGAGCAGCGCCTTTACTAAGTGATAACCGGTTCCCGGTGCCAGCGGCTCGCCCTCACGGGCCTGCATATAACGGCGATAGTTAGCGATCACGCTTTCAGGATCGTCCTCCAGTGCAGCCTTGAACATCTGATCGGACTCGCTCATATCGAACAACGCCGTCGCAGAAATTCCCACCACCAGGGTTTCGCTCAAATCAAGCGCCATCACCAATGTTTCCCTTTGTGTTCAGTTCGGCCAGAGCGGCCATCTCACGCGGCCAGAAAACGAATTTCCGTGACCTATTCATTGAGCAGTCCTGCCGCCTCTGGGTGGCTGGTGGCGTATTCCAACAAGCCGAGCTGATATTCAATGGCGGGAGCCGCTTGCTTGCGGAACTCCAGGAAAGACACGACGTTATTACCTTGGTCCTGGTTTAATTGCTCAACCCACTCCTGATTGGCGACAATCACCTCGACAACCACCGTACTGATCCTCATCCAGTCCGCTTGCAGCTCTTGCAGTACCTCGATGGCATACTTCTCGCCCGCCGTATGCTGCTGAACGTATGCCTGCATAAAGCCGAGATACATCATGCGTTGCTGCAGGTTCTGCAGCATTTCAAGGGAGTCGACAAAACCTTTGCCAGTGGCATTGGCTGCTGCCTGGTTCAGCGTCAGCTTGGTAAGCTCATACTGCTCGCGCATGTTATTCACCTAACTCTTGAGCCCCTGCAGATCACCTTGTTCAGCAGACTGGCGAACCGTCCACAGCACTGCGCTGAAGCACGCACTGTCACGCAGTTCTTCCCGGGCCTTGGCAGCACTGGCCATCTCGATCAACACATCAAGCTTTTCCGACTGACGCTGCAACTGCTCGGAAATACCATTGAGCTTCTTGCAAACGATGGCAAAGCCGGCGACCGAAACCGCCAGATTGAGCCCGGACAATGCCAGATTCGCGTACTGCGGGCTTTGCAACACGTCCAAGGCTCCCTCCACGCCACTCAGCGTCTGCTGCAGCATAGCAAGCTGCTCGGCAGCCTGAGCTGCATCACCAGGGAACTGCAGATGCCCAACAATCTGCCCACCCTTGGGATGGCCGGCGGCATACCAGACGACGCCACCCCACACCCTAAAAAAGCCCGGATTTAATGCCTTCGATAATCTCCGGGGCAGAACTGATCGCCCTGGCAAGAATTTCCGCGCTCATAAACACTCCCTCAAACGGTTAGCAAAATCCTCGTGATCCGCAGCAACAACGCCATCGCGAATTCGCGCGATGTGCATGACAATGGCCGCCAGCCCTTGCAGCTCTGGGCGCTTTTTGTTGGTGAACGCCCAAACACCCGCACTGACAGCGCCAATCGCCGTCAGCGGCAGTGCCGCGACCACGCCAGCCGCCGCCACTGAGCCGACAGCCGCCACCGAGCCCAGCGCACCACTCACCAGGCTGCCCCCGGCAGCTCCCAAACCCAGCTTGCTCAGAGGCCCAAATAACGACCGATTGAACCGTGCCCGGCCAAACCACGAGCCACTGCCCGCCTGGTTTTCTGCTTGAGTTGACTCAACCTGCTCGGCCGGTTTCTCCATCAGCTTCGCCAGCACCTGCTCCTCGATAGCCGAGGTGCTATCAGTCTTGCTGAATGCCACCTTCAGTTCGCCAGCGACATCGCGCACCACCTCGTCGTAACTGATCGGTTCGCCCCGGCGTAACAAGCTGACCAGGCTGACACTGCCCAGCGCGCGGATCTCGAAAGCGATTTCGTCGACCGCCTTGTACAGCTCGCAGGCCGCAAAACATTGCGCAAGACTCTGCCGCGCCGAATCTTCGCCAAGCTTTCGGTCATGGGCGTTATCCAGCAAAACCTCGCTGATGACGACCAGTTCATCCGGCGTCGCCAATTGCAGTAGTTCCTCCAGCCTGATATGCCTTCTGATCAGAGGCAGGTTTTCGTTTTTGCTCATACATAGTTCCCTTAAATGCATGATCTAAGAAGCTGTCGCGCACTCGTGACTCAGTCTGCTTGGTAGAGCCCGCAAGCCGGTCATGGCTTCGTGTATGGGAATGACGGTGGTGGCGCGGCAGCCACGGAAATTATTGAACTTGACGGGGTTGAGGCGTATGGGATTTCCTGATCTACTGCGGGCCGGAGAAGGCTTTTTGGCTTATGGCTTCAAAAACCAGCTCATTGCTAAACTTGGAGCAAATAGCCTTAGCCCCCAAAGTTTTTTCTTTAATTCTTGCAAATTTCTCCAGCACAAGCTCACTTGGCACAGGCACCTGAATACCTCCAACTATTGCCTTATTCAAGTTTGACATGGTCGCGCCCAGCGACTCAGACTCCAAATAACTTTTTATCGAGTCACTTGAAAGAAACCTGTTCAAATACTCAGAAAATATACCAGCCTTACTCGGCCTAATAAACAGGCTCCCCGTACCACACAGCCAACCGCTTTCCATTTCGGTAACAACTGCGCAGCGACCCATCTCACCTCTTCGCCCCATAATAATATCCCCTGCATTTAGGTGATATTCAGGCAGCTCGGCATGTTTCCCTGCCGAAATCGTCAAGTCATTTTTTGGAACAATCTGCCCTTTTATAATATGAGTAGGATTGACAAGAGGAATCCCACCCTCTATGTAATCCTCTTTATAAAGCTGAGTTCCAAACGGTCCAATTTGGATTCGTGAGATATCCTTCAGTGCCTTAGTCTCCCAACCCTTCGGGTTGGTCACCGGGTCGCCGAACATGTCCAAAAACACGGCGCGGAGAAAGTCGTCGGCGAGCCGGATGGCTTGCTGGCGTTTGCGACCGATGGAATCTGCCTTGTCGAGGATGGCGGCGATACGCTTTTGTTCGGACAGTGGAGGGAGGGGAATTTGCATCGCCTCGAAATTGCCTTTATTAATAATCGCCACGGTAGTTGATGGAGCCATGGCCTCCATTTTCGGCTTTAAAAGCCGCAAAGCGTAGAAACCATATTTTGCGTCAACTCTATCTTCGTCAAAGATCACTGAATTGATCTGTTGATTTGTGGCAACAGGCGTACCCGCAATCGCCATCTTTCCAAGCGAGCCTATACAGCAAACCATCACAGCATTCTTTGGCACCAGCTTGATTGCCGAGGCACCTTTAGCTGACAAGGTTCTTGGCGTACTGGTTACATAAGCATCCAGACCAAGCTCAGCAGGAGTGACAAATGGTATATCCCCGCCAAAGTTCTGGTCATCCACCGTTGATGGCGTCCTCCCGGTGATAACCTTTGCCACTTCTTTTATGGCAACAAGAGGCCAGCTCATAGCATCCCCTCCAGCTCATCCAGATTCGACAGAATTTCCTGCTCCAGCCCTTTGAGCCGCTGCAGAATCACCCTCGGGTCTTCGTACTGTTCCTGCTGGTACTCCACTTCCTTGTAGCGGTTGATGGAGAGGTCGTACTTGTTGGCAGCGATATCCTCAGCCAGCACGACAAAGGCCTTTTTGCGCTTGTCGCCGAACAGGGTGTTGATGGTGCTGGCGCTGATATTACCTTCGACCATATGCCGGTACTTGTGCCACTGGGCGATGGCGTCGGGCAGGTCATTGCTGCCTTCGCCTTTCAGCTCTGTGCGTTTGTCATCCAGCGAATAGCCGTCGGCCTGCAGGTCGTAGAACCATACGCGCTGAGTGCTGCCGCCCTTAGTAAACATCAGGATGGCGGTGCTGACCCCAGCGTAGGGTTTGAACACACCACTGGGCAGACTGACGATGCCTTCCAGCTGGTTGTTGTCGAGTAGCTCCTGGCGCAGTTGCTGGTGGGCCTTGGATGAGCCAAATAGCACGCCGTCCGGCACGATCACCGCCGCGCGGCCACCGAGCTTGAGCGAGCGAAGGATATGGGCGACGAACAGCAGCTCGGTCTTTTTGGTTTTCACCAGGCCGAGCACGTCGGGGTTGGTGTTGGTTTCGTCCAGGCTGCCTTTGAAGGGCGGGTTGGCCAGCACTACGTCGAAGAAGTCCTGTTCCTGACGCGGGTAGTGCTCCTTGATGGATTTGCTCAGGGAGTCCTGGTAGCGGATGTTCGCGCCGTTCACGCCGTGGAGCATCATGTTCATGCTGGAGACGCGCAGCATGGTGGTGTCGAAGTCGAAGCCCCAGAACATCTGGCTGTTGATGTGCTGGCGGTAGGGTTCGAGCAGATCGCCGGAGTAATGCAGGTTGTCGTCTTCGTCGGTGAAGGTGCCCTCCGGGCTGGAATGTACGCGGTTAAGGTATTCCATGGTGCGGGCGAGGAAACCGGCGGTGCCGCAGGACGGGTCGCAGATCACCTCCGTGGGCTGCGGGGCGATCATCTCGATCATCGCGTCGATGATATGGCGCGGTGTACGGAACTGGCCGTTGATGCCGGCGGTGGTGAGCTTGCTCAGCAGGTATTCGTAGATATCGCCTTTCACGTCGCTCTGGGTCAGGGGCAGGTCGTTTACCATCTCCACGGCAGAGGTGAGTACAGACTCGTTCTTGATCTCCAGATCGGCGTCCTGCATGTACTCGCTGATATGGCCGAGGCCTTCGCGCTCACCGCCCTCGCCTTCGGCACTGCCGAGTTGGGCGAAGAACGGAAAGACCTTTTTCTTGAGGTGGCTGTGCAGTTCCTTCCCGCTCATGTTGCGAAAGTTCTTCCAGCGCAGCAGCTGGCCTTCTGGCGTATTGGGGAACAGGCGGTCGAAGGCTTTGCCGGTGCGGTTGGCTTTGCGCTCGGCCACGTCTTCCTGCATGTCGAGCATACGGGCGAACATCAGGTAGCTGATCTGTTCGATCACAGTCAGCGGGTTGGTGATACCGCCAGTCCAGAATTTTTCCCAGAGTTTGTCGATATCGTTGCGGATTTTGCCGGTGAGCATCAGGCGTTCTCGTAGTCGGTTTCAGTGTCGGATTCGGTGAGCAGGTCTTGATCGTCGGTGCTGTCAGTGAGCGCCTGAATGTTCTGCTCGACAGGGATAAAGTCGATTTCCAGCGCAGCTTTGTCGGCAAAATAGGCAGGCAACTGGGCTTTGATGGCAGGTGCCAGGTTCTTGAATTCGCCCACCTGTTTGACCAGATTGCCCTTGCCGCTTACCAGCTGACCTTCGGCCTTAACATATGCTTCGGTGGCGTTTTCCAAGCCCTTTTTGATTTTCTCAAAGCTGGCCAGGAAGGTGTTGAGCTTTTTGAAAACGCCCTCTGCCCGATTGGCCAGCGCGGCGGTGTGCTTATTCTGATCCTCATAGCGCCAGAGCTGGCGCACGATATTAAGGCTGGTGAGCAGTGTGGTAGGTGTGGCCACCAGCACGTTGTTCTCGATGGCCTGCTGGAACAGGGTTTCGTCTGCCTTGAGCGCTTCGACGAAGGCCGACTCAATGGGGATGAACATGAATACCATGTCCGGAGAATTAAGCCCCGGCAGTTTGTAATAGTCGCGGTCAGCCAGTTCCTTGATGCGGCTGGCCACGGCCTGCACATGCTCTTTCAGGGCCTGCTTACGCTCTAAATCGTCTTCGGCGTTCACATAGCGGGTATAGGCGTTAAGCGAAACCTTAGCGTCGATGATCAGGTGCCTGGCCTGAGGCAGGTACACCACGGCGTCGGGGCGCTGGCGCCCCTCCTCCGTGGTGATGCTGACTTCGCGCAGATAGTCCTTGCCCAACTCCAGGCCTGAGCGGTCGAGTACGTTCTCCAGCACCAGTTCGCCCCAGTTGCCCTGCAGCTTCTTTTGGCCACGCAGCGCGGTGGACAGCTCATGGGCTTCGGTGGTGATCTGCTGATTCAGCGTTTTCAGCTGCTCCAGCTCTTTACGCAGCTCACCCTGTTGGGTGGTTTCGCGGTGGTGGATCTCCTGCACTTCACGCTTGAAGGTGTCGATGGACTGCTGGAACGGCGTCATCACGGCGCTCAAGCTGAGCTTGCTGCTTTCCTGCAGGGCCTGGGCTTTCGCTTCGAGAATCTCATTGGACAGCAACTTGAACTGCTCGCTCAGGCTGGCTTTCTGCCGTTCGAAGTTGGCCTGCTCACGGGCATGGCTGGCCTCGCGTTCATCCAGTTCGGCCCTAAGTTTGGTTTCCTGGCGCTTTATCTCTGCCTGGTCGCCCTGCAGCGTTTCAATCTTTTCGCCTGCGGTCTTCATCTGCTCCTTCAGCTCTGCCAGCTGTGTCCGAGCATCCGTGTTGGCAGCCTCAAAGCCTTTGGCTTTTTTGCCCTCTTCGGCCAGTGCTGACTTGAGACCACTGACCGATTCACGCTCTTGCTGAAGCAAGGTATTCGCCTGCTCCAGACGACTCTGGTAGTCCTCAACTTTTGCGTTAAGGCTCCGAATTTCAGTCAACGCCGTTTCATGCTGAATGACCGCTTCATGATGTTGTTTGGCAGACTGCTCCAGCTTGGCCTCCAGCGTTGCATGACGCCCCTTAGCTTCCTGCTGTTCCTGAGTCAGCCGCGTCACGCTGTCGAACGCGCCCTGCAGCTTGGTTTTCAGGGTGCTCTCGGCGACCTGGAGTTCATGCACTCGTGCTTCCGAGGCCTTGAGCTGCTCACTCAACGCGGCGCTGTCGGCCACTGCTGTCGTTTGAGCCAGTTGGGCCTGCTCAAGCTCGGCCGCTAGCTGACTGAGTTGCCGGCTCTGACGCAGTGCTGCCGCAAAATAACCCAGCAACGCGCAGGCCAGTGCGAGTACAACTGTGATGACGATGATATCGGTGGTCCATTGACTGGCTTGCATGTGCACTCCTAGTGACTGGTAGGCGAGTTGTCCCCGCGCAAGAAGGGCTTGAGCACGGCCACTAGCACGCCCACATCAGCGGGGGCAAACACACCGTCAATGCCTTCGTGGGAAATGCTGGAAAACGGTGCGTCGTAGAGCTTTTCGATGACGATGCTGCCGTGCTGTGCAATGTAGCTTTTCAGCAGGTTCATGAAGCGCACCTGCTGGGCCGTGAGGCTGGGATGGGTATGCAGGAACTGGGCAAAATGCTGCTCAATGGCCTGTACATCCAGACCTATCAGCTCGCGCACAGTCAACTGCAGCTCGCTGGCAGTACGGCCATAAAACTCGTTCAGCACTTGCAGGCTGATGCCTGGGTGAGTGGTGAGGATGGTCGAGGTGAGTGAGTTCAGCTCCTGCTCAGCAATAGGTTCGCCCTTGTGGATTTTCTGCAGGGTCGGGTTGGCAGCCAGCATGCCGTCGAGGATGTCCTTGAGGCGGTGCCGGTAGATCATCGCCTCGTTGGCCCCGGGAATCTTGATCTGACGTTCAGCCACCTGAACGCCGCTATCGGCGGTGCGAGTGCCGGGCGTGCTGTAGAGCACTCCCTCACCCGACTTGCGATATTTCATGATTCCGCGCAGCTCCTGCCGAGCTCGTTCCAGCTTGCCCACATTGGCGTTGAGCCAGAAGTCCGCGCTACGCACCTCCGCAATCAAGGCATCCTTCTGGCGCACGGCCTGAATATTGATGGCGAGCTTGTCGATCTCTTCCAACAAGGTGATCTTGCCATCCTCGAAACAACTGGCGTTTTCCACCAGACAGCGCTCGATAGCGGCGATCAGTTTGTCGAGCGCAGTGGCATGTTTGTCGCGCAGCACACGAGCCGACATCAGCGGGGCTATGGTATTTGCCAGCAGATGCTGGGTCTGGGCGTCGAACTTTTGTAACTGGTCGCCCTGCTGCAATTGGTGCACCGCCCGGAGCTCGCGCTTGACGGCAACGCTACTCTCCGGCAGGTCATTGATGTCGGCACGCAGCAGTTCAATGGCGGTATCAAAAGCGGCGGCATGGTTCTGTTTGAGAGCCGCCTGCGCCAGCTCCAGACGCGCTTCGAATGTGGTTTGCAGGAGCGACTTGCCGCTCTTGTCTTCTGGCTCTTCGTACTCCTGCTCGAAGAAGTCGAAGTTGCCGTAGTGATCGAAGATGAGGAACTCGCTCTTGTGCTTGCCCTCACCAAACAGATTGGGGCGCAGGCGTGTGCCTCGACCGATCATCTGCCAGAACTTCACCCAGGACTTCACCGGCTTAGCGAATACCAGGTTAACCACTTCCGGCACATCGATGCCGGTGTCGAGCATGTCTACCGAGATGGCGATGCGGAAGTCGTTCTCCGGCTTTTTGAATTCTTTGATCAGCGTACCCACGTGCGGGATTTGGTTGTGGATGACCTTGCAGACCTTGCTGCCATACTGCGGGTAGAGCTTGCAGAAGAGTTTTTCCAAGTGCTCAGCATGGTCCTGACGCTGGGCAAAGACGATGGTCTTGCCGACCAGTGACCCGGTCTCATCCTTGATGCCGTTGTCGATCAGGTTTTCCAGAATGAGGCGGTCGGTGTCTTCGCTGAAGATCTTGCGACCGATGTCCTTGCCGGCGATGGTGGTGCGCTTGGCCTCCTCCTCGCCGAGGTCCTCTTCAAGCTGACGTTGCTGTTCTTCGTTCAGGTCGTTGTAGTGAATGCCGTCGCGTAGGAAATCGGTGGTAAGGTCCTTAACGCGGAACGGCACTAGGTACGGCGGATCGTTGTTGATGGCTGCATCGAGACCGAATTCGAAGGTCGGGTCGGTCGTCTCGCAGTCGAACATGTCGAAGGTATTGCGGCTGATGAACTTCACCGGGGTGGCGGTGAGGCCTACCTGCAGGGCATCGAAGTAGTCGAACAGGTCGCGGTACTTGTTGTAGATGCTACGGTGGCTTTCGTCGGCAATGATCAGGTCGAAGAAGCCCACATCAAGCTGGGCGAAGCGGCTCATCATGCCCGGATAGGTGGCGATGTAGACACGTGCGGTCTGATCAACTTTGTTGGTTTCACCAATCACGCAGCGCGGCTCGCTGGGCAGGTTATGTCTGAAAGCATCATCAGCCTGCACACGCAGCTCCTTGCGGTCACACAGGAACAGTACGCGCTTGGCCCAACCAGTACGCAGTAGCAGCTCGGCCAAGGCGATGGACACGCGGGTCTTACCAGTGCCGGTGGCCTGAATGATCAGCGCGCGACGACGCTGCTGCTGGAAGTTAGCGGCAACCGTCTTGATCGCTTCGATTTGATAAGGGCGGTCAGCGATGTTCAGGTCCGGGTTATGACGCTCCAGCTCCGCTTTACGGTATTGACGCTGATAGATCAGGTATTCAAGGCTGTCTTTGCTATAGAAGCCGTACACCGGGCGGTAGGTGTTGTATTTCGCGTCGTCCCAGATGAAGGTCTCGTAGCCGTTGCTGTAGAAAATCACCGGGCGTTGCATCCCCATGCGCTCGAAACCGTCGGCATACATGCGGGCCTGTTCGCGTCCGGCCTGCAGGCTGACATTCCCGGATTTCTTGGCCTCGATCACAGCCAGCGGTTGGCCGTTGTCCCCCCAGAGCACGTAGTCAGCGCGGCCCTTGCCGGAGACGTTATCGGGAAAGTCGACGTCCACTTCCTGACCTACCTGCGAGGGATTGCTGATATCCCAGCCCGCCTGAACCAGCATGGCATCAATCAGCAGAGCGCGGGTCTTGGCTTCGTTCCACTGCAGGCTGTCGGCAACTTTCTGACTCTGCTGCTGACGGTTTTGCTGATCGGGCTTGGCAGGCGGCTCCAGCTTATCAAGATTGCGGATGCGCTCCTGCTCCAGCTTATCCATGACGCGCTGCAGCTCTTCCTGCTGCTGAGCGAGCTCCTTCTCGTAGCTGGAGACGGTCTTCTGCAGCCTGGCGAGAGTCGCGGTCGGATCCTGTACCTCGGCAAAGGGAGAAATATCAGCTTGTGCGGTGCCGTAGTACCTGATGGCCATGTACATGGCCAATTGATGGGCGGTCTTCAGCGCCAACTGCGCATTGCGCAGATCACCTTCCGCACCATGAGCGGTGTCATTGCCCTGAATACGCAGGAAGTTGATTTGGTGAACCAGAGGCTTACTGACGCAATTGGTGAACACCGAGTTTTTAACCAGTTCGTAAAAGGTCGACTGCGGCATACGCGGCAGCAATTCTTCCTTGTAGATACCTTTGGTCAGTTCCTCGGCAAAACTGCGCAAGCGCGTCAGGGCGCTGCCCGGATCAATATGGATTACGGCCTCGGCCAGGCCAGCTAGGTTTGCCAGCAACTCGTTGCCGGGACGAAGGAACTCGAAGTTGACTGATTTCATATAGGCGATTCTGTCCATAACCATCCTCTGAGCGAGGATCGTGCCAAGTTTCTATTCGACGTCGTACTTGCTCATCCAGTTTGTCAGCGTTTGCTGGCTTTTCAGCCCAAGCAGGCCGGCTGCCCGGGTCTTATTGTGTCCGGTCACTTTCAGGGCCTGACGCAGATAGCGCCTTGCGGTATCTGCAATTATCCCTTGTAAATCAATAGGTTGATAAAAGCTCTCAAGCTGTTCAGCATGCCCTTCTTGAGGCATCTGGAACAGCGCCTGCTCTATGTCTCCAGCCTCAATCAAATCGCCTCGGCACCACAGCGCTGCACGTAACAGGGCCGATTGCAACTCACGAACATTTCCGCGCCAAGGATGGCGAAGAATAAGATTCTTTGCCTCTGCGGAAATTTTCTTATCGCCTAGAGTGTCATCTTGCTTGGCGGTCTCCCCGAGCAAGGCGTCAGCCAGGAGCAACAGATCACCCTCTCGCTCGCGTAATGGCGGCAAGTGCAAAACGCCAACGGCGACTCGATAAAACAGATCCTCACGGAAACGCCGCTCCGCCACCGACTGCATGAGATTGCGGTGGGTAGCCGTAATCAGGCGTACATTGACCCGCACCTCCTGACTACTGCCCACTGGCGTAATCACTCCATCCTGCAACACCCTCAGCAAACGCACCTGGGCGTCCGCCGTCAGTTCGCCAAACTCATCAAGGAACAGAGTTCCGCCATCCGCCTGCTGGAACACCCCAGCACGATTCTCCACCGCGCCGGTGAAAGCGCCTTTACGATGGCCAAACAAGGTAGAGTCGATTAGCTCTGGTGGGATAGCCCCGCAGTTGAGAGCAATGAAAGGCGCTGACGATCGCGGACCGGCGTTATGGATGGCTCTGGCAAACAACTCTTTACCGGTGCCTGTCTCTCCATAGAGCAATACCGGCACCTGCTTCTGAGCCAGCACCTGTGCCTGGGATTTGAGCAGCAGCATGCGCTCGCTTTGCGTGATGATGCTGGCGAAAGCGGCATCAACCGGCGCCCGACTGTCGGCGAGGCGCAACAGCTTGTCGGCACTGATGGAGTTGGCGGCTGGCACATACTCGGCCGCAATCTCAAATGGCACATCAACCTGCTGCACCCCCTGCTCCAACGAAGACTGATAGAAAGTCGCCGGGTAGCGGGTCTTGCCCAGGAGAATCCACACAGCCTGCATGGCCGGAGTGCCGGGGCTAAGCAGAATGGAAAGCTGGTTGGTATGAAGGTGCAAGCGAGTCAGGTGAGCACTTGCAGCCTGGTAGATATCCCCGAAATGTACAGGGCTCGTCAGTGACTCATAACTGACGGTGACCGGCGTACTGACCTGCTCACGGAGCCAGGCGATATAAGGCTCGACCAGCTCAGCCGGATAAGACGAAAGCAGTTCTGCACGATCGAACGTTTGCGCTTTTAGCGTTGCCAGTACAGGCCCTGCTTCACTGCCTGACAACGCCTTCAGATCGTTCCCTCCGACCCAGCAGAGCAACACCTTCTGCTTTGTAGACACGCCTTCCAATCCCCTAGGTCCTCTCGCGTCCAGATGCGCGGCTTGCTGGCATTGTGCCTTGTGGCAAAGATGCCGGAAAGTAAATCGTCGGGTTAGTTTCAATCACGCTACCGCCCTGGCTACAAAAGGTATGAAGATCATCCTGAGAACCACTTAATGAACCGACTAGGCATAACCCGGAATATGTGCTGCAGCGCTATCAGATCGCCCCTAAGAGGCTCGATCGAAGCCTGAGACGCGGCAGGTTGTGATGGGACCTGAATGGGGCGCGGTAGGGACGGTAGTTACCTGCCGTCCCCGGCACTGATCCGTATGTGCGGAACTGACGGCAACCTGCAGGACGCTGAATGGCCGGTCTACGCGTGCATAACACGCAACAAGTATTCAACAATTTTCCCGCTCGATACGTTGCTATCATCTTTCGAATCGTGCACTGCTCGGTTTTCTTGATCTGAAAAATATATCTCCTTCAGCCCCGGTAAATTCTGACGGCGTAAACGCGCAGGCATACAAGGCGCAGTAAATGCCAGTAGCAAGCAAAGGATCACTTTCTCGCGCAAGGCTCCACGTGGGCGATGGTCTCCAGACCTAGCCATGGCCTCGAACAATTTATGCATGAAGCACGACAGATGAAAAATGTCGTCTTCCCCCACTAAAGCCTGCGGATGAACGCCTATATTCACGTAGCAGGTGTAACGTATCTGGCTGTCGACTGGCGGCAGCACGGGCCGAGGCCATATCAGTTCGCTCGCGGCCTGGAGCACATCGGGCTGTACGCCAGGCACAGTAAAGTTGCATCCTTCGCGCTCGCGGGCTTCCTCCCCTGAAGGCTGGCTGCGATGCAATACGATAGTGGGGGCTTTTTCTTTGCGCGGCGAATCATCTCGTAGCTCCACATCAACGTAAAAGCCGCGCAACTCCAAATCAACCAGGGCGTTGAGAATGATTTCAACCAGCTGCTGTCGGAAGTCCCTGTTCAGCTTGCCCTGGTGGTCGAAAATTGCGCCTTGTATTTCTTTGACGTCCCAAAGAATACGATGCAAGTCTGGTGTCACAAGGCTGTACCAATCGCGCAAACGTCCGGCATCCTCGGATACATTTTCGCAAAGCGCGGCACGTTGTCGAAGCGCAGCCAATTCAGCTTGCAGCCTTGCAATTTCGGCCTGGGCAGCCTTTAGTGAGTTCTGTGCCTGCTTGTCACGTGCTTTCACGGCTTTGGCGAGGCCATCACCGTCAGTAAGGTTCGAAAACCGGGTTTGCCCAGCAACGTCCCCATGGAAACGGGCTACAGGCACGCGCTCAATCGGCCCAAGCAACTGATCATGCCAAGCAGCAAAAGTGAGATCTTGTGCAGCGCCTGCGGGAACGCTGCCTTTAATCGCACGGTCGAGAACGCTTTCTTCGACCCCAGAAAAATCAGCCAGAACACCATATTTGATCAGCACATTCAGTTGCGCTTCTCTAACCTTCTTCTCCAACCCCACGCTCGCGCTCCTTTGCGTCAGCCCTACTTGCTAGCAGATTGTGCAAAGCATGCCCGCAGCACCGGCAAAGTGCTAGCATTCGAACGTCGGGAGGAAGAGTCGATAGACGGATAGCCTTGAATAGCGAGAGGCTCGGAATACCACCCTTCCCCCGCGACGCTCACCTCAATCGTGCCATAGCGTCTGCAAGCACCTGATCAGCGTTAGTGGACTCACGTTCAATGCTAACCAGCGCCGCTTCCGAAGTGCGTAACTCATTGCGCGCGCTCTGTGCATTCAGAACGCGACCAACACACTGAAGCGTGTCCTGATAGCCCTGCTCGATCCACGATGGAATTTTCTCGCCATCAAAACCGAGCAAGTCGCGAGCCCCCGCCAAAGGCCCATTCGCACGGGCCAAACTCGTGCTCGGGCGAATCTCCAAAATGGTAGCGTCTGGGAATCGCTGCCTGCTCCAAACTGATCCATCACTTAGGTGCGTGACGATAACCAGGTTGCAACCCGCCTCTAACAAGGGCGTAATCGGCGTATTGCCTTGCATGGTTTGCCAGCCACCCTGACCGCCATCTGACCAGCTTCGCCCATCATGGCGACGTGATTTGAAAAGCAACGGAAGCGCCGCAGAGGCCAGCAAGATGCGTTTCTGTTCCTCCTCATCTTCAATCGACTGGACATGGAAAAACTTTGAATGTGGCGTGTCACCGAAGCCAAGTTCAGCACAAAGAGCACGCGCTATATCCTCGAACCCTCCCAAGCTTTCGTAGAGAGAAACGTAAAGTGGCAGGCCTCGCTGCAGATCGTTGCTGACCAAAAACTCATCCATCAGTTGCTGCAACGGTTTGTCGTCTAGAAAACCGTCTTCCCAGCCATTCAGCCACTCGGGGAACTCGACATCAAAGCGCTGGGCTAGCTTCTTGGCGCCATGAGCTGCAGCAAGAATGGCAGGCGCGCCGTTCATACGTAAACCTGCAGCTACCAGCAACGACACATAGCCAGGCATTTTCAAACTCAAAGGGGAGCTTTTACTCAAACGCCCCCACAATTCATCCAGACGCTCTATGGCAACATCCAGCGAAGGCGCTGACGCAAGAATGCCCCCATTGAGTGCTCCGATACTTGCACCTGAAACAGCATCAATGCGAGTACCCAGCTCGCGCAAGGCTTTCAGCACACCAACTTGATATGCACCTTTCGCTCCTCCACCCGACAACACCAAGCCCACTTTCAAGGATGCACTCATGCTGAGGTCTCCAAAAACAATTCAGTGACCAGCCCCTCAGTCATACGCCGGGCAGAGCCCAGCAGAGGCACTTGGAGCGGTAACTCGTCAGGCACCTGCGAAATTGCATAGGTCATTGGCGAACGATCAGGGCACGACCAATCTCCCAAATAAGCAAGTGTCTCTTCGTTTAAGTTCCATGGTACGTCAGGCGATGGCCTCGCCAGCCAGCGGTTTCGGGTATCGATGCGCTCCGCTTGCCCCACCTGAGCGTCGTGACTCAGCTGTATGATTGCCCGGTTGGCTAGGTCCTCCAGTAGTTGCTGACGCTCAGCACCAGAAATGGTTAAGCAATGATCGCCGAATGCCCCCCAGCGCAACTCTTCCAGCACCGCATAACAGCAGCCAGTCAGACTAAGACCAGCGAACCGACCCGCGCCCCACTTGCCCATAACACTCTCGAGGTGTAACTGGGCACGTTGCGTACAATCGATTCTTGCAACATTTTGCTCTAACGCACTGCACCGATCGCCAAGGTGCTGCGAAAGTCGCTCCAACGCATAGCGAGTATCAGCTGAATAGTTAGCGACCGCAGCTAGATCGTGTTTCAGTCCATTCACCCGCATCTGCACCTGATAAATCGCGCGGTTACTCTTCGCCAACGATTGAGTCAAGTCGTCCAGCCACTCCAGTGCCCCTTCGACACCATCGGTGAGGCTTGCATTGATTTCCGCCTGGTTCTGGGCTGTTTTGCCAGTGAACCCATCGTAAAGGCGGTCGAACATCCCGGTTCGAGCCGACATATGTCTCTGGCGCTCGCGCACCACATCGATACCATTGGCGAAGTCCACCACGAATTTTTCCGGCAGACAGGTAAACAGACGGGTCACTTCGCCAATCAACTCATCGTTTTGCACTTCGCTCATGCTGGCACCCCAGCCGGGCTCACATCTCGCAGCAGTTCCTCGCTGTCGCGCTTGATGGGCACAACCCGGTGTTTGTAACTAGAAAGCAAACCAGCTAGTGCAATTTGCTCGTCCTGGCTGCGCTCCTGATCGCGAATACTCTGCTGCAGGTCGCTTCGAATACTTTCTATGCTGCCTTTTAGCTGATCGAAGAAAGTGTGAAGCCCTTCCTTCAGAGGCTGAGCGATAGTGTCCGCAGCGGAGGCTTCTAGATCTTTAAACAGATGCTCGATAGATACGTCGATGGCTTTTCGGACCTTGTTGATATCAACTGCGTAATAACCCTGCTTGACCGTGTACTCTTCCCAGCCCCAGTCAGAGGTCCCGAACCAGCTACAAATGGTGCCCCATGCCCCTTTGCTGCGGCGAGAGCGCGTGACGTTACGGTTCTTACTATCCACCGAATCACGCAGAACCTCGCCAGCGGTGTACTTGAGAGTCAGAGGGGTTGTGTCAGGGATTTTCACATCGATGGAAAAGCCGCTGCGATTGAGCCGCTCATTCAGGCCCGCGATAAGCTTGTTAGCTTCGGCTTCGATATCAACTGCGAAAGTAATGCGGAAATCCTTGAGAATTTCACCCATGCGCTTTACCAGTTCGACTTCACCATCGCTAATGATGCTGTGCACACCATCTTCGATTTTTTTCAGCAGCGCTTCAGCCTCAGACTTCTTATCGAAGTTGATCACAGGGCTTTTTTCGTCGAACTCAAAATCGAAACCGTTGCGCGCGCGACGAGCCCCTTCGCCCCCCAACCAAGTGCTAAACGCTCCCTTGAGGAGCCCTGCCATGGTTGGTGCGTGCTGCTCTTGCATTCGGGCGACGGCTTGTTGCTGCTCTTGCCGCTTTCCCGCTTTGAATCCTTCGCCGACCTCATGCTTGATAGCCTCCGCCAATTCGGTGAAAGTCATGCTCATCTCGCACTTGATTTCCGCCAGCGCGTTCTGCGAAGACTCCTCGCTATCCTGTTCCAGGCGATCAATCATTGCAATGTCATCGCGCAGCGATCCAATCTGCTCCTGAAGTTCTTCGGCACTCTTGGCCAGCGCTGTATCACGCACTTCCAGGAAGCGTGCAAGGCGGGTCGCCGTGTCAACCAGCTTCGACGCAGCAGAGGACAACGCCATGACGGCTGCCTGCCGGTGGGCCTTGAAGATCACTTTCTCAAGTGGCTCGGCGAAATTTGATTTCTTCCAAAGGTGACTGGCACCGCGCTGGACAAGTTCGGTGTCTTGCAAGGCATCTTCCCACTCCATGCCCAGCACCAACTGGCCGAAGTCTTCGACCCAGGAATTTTGGCCGCTCTTGGCCTCAGGTAGCTTGCCGTGGTTGGCAATTTCTTGTTGAGCACGGCTGGCCAGATATCCCCAACGCGAAGAGACTGGATAGACATCTGCTGCATCGAGCCTGCGATTCATCAACGACTCAGCCACGAAGGTACGTGTTTGGTCAGCACTGTCGCCGTTGCGGTCCCTTTGATCGAACTTGTTCACCAAGGCAAACAGTCGCCCTTCGGCAATATCAGCGATCTCATCCAGCTCCTTTCGCACCTGCTCGTCGGCGTCAGACTTAAGTTGCGTGAAGTCCATAACAGCCAAAACAGCCGAAGCCTTCTTCAACTGCTCCTTGAGCATTTTGCGAAGATGCTGCTGGCCCGCCTCATTGGGGCCGGGTGTATCGAGCAATGCCAATTTACCCTGACCTGCCGCCTGGCCGAGATGAGAAAATTCGATGCGGATGACAGGGTAATCGTCAATACTGGAGTAGCTGCCAAAGGGGAAGTCCACCCCTAAAAACGCCGCAAGCCGTACCAAATCGTTCAGGCTTTTGAGAAACCAGAAGATATTCTCCGACCCCTCATAGAGCGCTTTGAAACTTCCCCGCTGATCAATCAGCTTCAGCAGGTCAAGCATGTCATCGGTACGCTCCAGATTCTGCAGCGCCGCGTCCCCTCGGTCAGATGAGATTACTTTGCCGAGCTGCACAATGAGGTCGTTGATCGGTTTGCAGTTTTTCAGCTCCAACACTGGCTCAACTTGGCCAGGGGTGTGTTCGATCAGGGTCGGCAACGCAGTCATTGGCCGGTTGCGGTTTGGCAGCACTTCATGCCCAACGATGGCATTGATTGTGGTCGATTTACCGGCCTTCATGGTGCCGACCACGGCCAAGACCATCTTCAATTCGCGGACTTTGGCTAGCTCGCCTTCGAGGTAACCAATCTCTTTGATGACATTCGTTTTGCTGAAGGTCTGATGCTCATCATCCTGATCATCAGACAGCACGCCCCCGCCTTCCTGCAGGTGATGCAGCAGGCCTAGCTCCAAGCTGAGAAGCCTACGAGCCTCATCACGTAGCAGATCTATCGATTGTTCCTGCATCAAAAACTCCTTGCGCGAGGCCCTATTGGCCCCTAGTCATCCGTAAAACGCCTACCGCAGACAAGCGGCCTGTGATCGTCACGCCGATAATATCAAAATGGAGGCAATCTACTGTTAACTCAAAATACGATTGCCAGTGGAGCAAACAAAGAACGGCATACCCCTGGCCACGCCAGCCCAGACATGGCGACAGCCCGCTAAGCAAACGCCCTGAACGGTACGCTACTCAACCGCCGCTGATCACTCCTCAACTAGCAGCAACGCCTCCAGCAGCTCCAACTTGCGGCGCAACTGCACCACATGCTCTCGCTCCGCCCGCAACGCTGACCGCAGCTCGCGGTTCTCCATCTCCCAAATTTGCAACCAACGCAAATCCCGCTGGCAGTGCTCCACCTTCTTGCCAAGCTCCCCCAGCTTCAACCCTTGCTGGATCAGCACCAGCAGGATGATCCCCATTGCCACCAAGGCCCCCGTCGCAACCACTTCCGGCATCGTCATGTTCATGTCCTTTGATGCCTCCGATGCATTCCGAAGGCGAGCCAAAGGTATGTAATGAAAAACTACACGTCTAGAATGTAGACTTATACAGGTAAAGTAATCGCGCACATGGAGAGGGTATGAAACGCAAGCAATCCATCGAGCAGGTACGCTGGGACCTGGCACTTCGCTATCGTTTGATCGAGACCGTTGCCTGGTGGGAAGGCCGGCTGACCACGGGGCACCTGATGCAGAGCTTTGGCATCAGCCGCCAGCAGGCTTCGAAAGACATCAATACCTACATCACCGAGCATGCGCCCGAAAACTTGACGTATGACAAGCAGATAAAGGGCTATGTACCGAGCGAGCAGTTCGAGCCACGGTTCATCGACAACAGCGCCAGCGCCTATCTGCACCTGCTGTACCAGAACAATGAGCGCGCCCCGCACATCGACGGGCTGGCACTGGCTTATGCACACACCCGGGTGCTGGAAGTACCCGATCGCCCAATTCGGCCAGAGGTGCTGCGCCCCTTGCTCAAAGCCTGCCGTGAAGGCCTGCGCCTGGAAACCGAATACGTGTCCTTCAACACCCCCAACGTCGACGTACGCCTGATCGCCCCGCACACGCTGGTGTACACCGGCATGCGCTGGCACGTACGGGCTTACTGCGAAAAGAACGGCCAGTACCGCGACTTCGTGCTGAGCCGCTTGCGCGGGCAGCCGGACTTGCTCGACGCATCGCCAAACACGCGTGAGCAGGATGAAGACTGGAATGTGGAAGTGCCCGTCATCTTCGAGCCTGATGGGCGGTTGAACGCGGCGCAGAAGGCAATCATCGAAACGGACTTCGGCATGACGGATGGGCAATTGGTAGTACCCAGCCGCAGGGCGTTGGTGAAATATGTGTTGCAGCGGTATCAGATCGACCACCGCAACATGGCGATACTGCCCGAGGCTCAGCAACTGGTGGTAAGCAACCTCCAGGAACTGCAGCCGTGGTTGATGAAGTACTGACACTTAGCTCTTCGCAGTGTCAACCGAGATAAGCAGCGGGGCTGCGCCAACCTGCTCGGCAAGCTGGCTCCGATGATTATTCTGCTGATGCTGGATGATCCCAAACGAGGCATTACACGCTAGCCCCTGAAAGCCTCACCCGGGACGAACCTTGGGAGCTGGCCTTCCCGCAAAGAACGCGACCCGGTGTTTGGCACCGGCTGTGCCGGTGTTCGCGGGCACGCCCGCTCCCACAGTGATCGCGCAAACTTTCAGACTTTGAGCAAGGCAAGTTGCCCCTCAGATTTGGCACAACTGTGGGGGCAAACTTACTCGCGAACAACGCCGAAGCCCGTGCCCCCTACCCGCCTTACCAGCTATAACTCACCTTCGCCGTCACCTCACGCCCCGGGTTGTAGTAATTCGCCGTCCCCGACCCCACCACATGCTGCTCGTCAA
>RCUS01000307.1_pt1 | contig 34834 bp, 33 predicted proteins | sample 2166221 | NCBI WGS metagenome assembly RCUS01 (sample SAMN09932758, study PRJNA488358) | compost metagenome | isolation source: compost soil in cyclohexanecarboxylic | place: Germany: Experimental Botanical Garden
CTCTGTGCGACCGCATGCGCCTGCTGTTCTTCGGCAACCTGTACCAGGACTGGTCAGACTTCGTCCTTGCCGACCTGGGCTTGCTGCGTTACGAGCAGGTGCCGTTCAGCTCCGATTCGCGTGCCTTGCAGCAACGTGACGATGTCGACCTGGCCATGGCGCTGCACCAGTGCGCCGAGCGCCTGGAGCAGGGCGGCGACCCCCTGCCGATCCTTGCCACCCTGCAGGGCCTGCACAGCAGCAACCCCTGGCTGGCCCGGCGCCATGCGCGGCTGCAATTCGCCGTGGGCCAACAATGCGAACGCCTGGGTGAATGGGACTTGGCCACGACGGTGTATGCGCAATGCAACCATCCCCAGGCGCGCATTCGCCAGGTGAGGGTGCTGGAGCGCACCGAACAGTGGCACCAGGCCCATGCACTGGCGGTGCAACTGGCTGCGGCACCTGCCAACGCGCTGGAGGTGCAGGCGCTGCAGCGCATGCTGCCACGCCTGGCGCGCAAACTCGGCGGCCCGCCACAGCGGCGCCAGCGCACTACGCCGCTGGAACTGATCGAGCTCGAACTGCCCCGCGGGGACGCTGCACTGGGCGTTGAAGAAGCCGTGCGTCAGCACCTGATGCAAGAGGGGGGGCAGGCGCATTACGTGGAGAACACGCTGTTCAACAGCCTGTTTGGCCTGTTGTGCTGGGAGGCCATCTTCGCCCCGGTGCCCGGCGCATTCTTCAACCCGTTCCAGGCCGCGCCACAGGACCTGCACGACAGCGACTTCCAGCAACGGCGCAGTGCACTGTTCGAACGCTGCCTCGGGAGGCTCGACGAGGGTAGCCATCGGCAGGCGATTCTCGACTGCTACGTGGCCAAACAGGGGCTGCAGTCGCCGTTCGTGTTCTGGTCCATGCTCAGCGAGGAACTGCTGGAGCAGGCCTTGGCTTGCCTGCCGGCCGCGGCGCTCAAGCAATGTTTCCTGCGCCTGTTGCAGGACATTCGCAACAACCGTACCGGCATGCCCGACCTGATTCAGTTCTGGCCCGAGCAGGGCCGTTATCGCATGGTCGAGGTCAAGGGGCCCGGTGACCGCCTGCAGGACAATCAGCTGCGCTGGCTGGAGTTCTGCAGGCAGCACGGCCTGCCGGTCGCGGTGTGCCACGTGCGCTGGAGCGAAACGCCTTGAGCTACAGCGTAGCGGTGCGCGCCTTGTGTGAGTTCAGCGCCAAGGTCGGCGACCTGGACCTGCGCTTCACGCCATCGCCCACCGCCCAGGAGGGTATCGAAGGGCATCAGCGGGTGGTGGCACGGCGGGCTGCTGGCTACGAGTCGGAAATCGCCCTTGAAGGCCAGTTCGAAACCCTCAGGGTGCGGGGCCGCGCCGATGGCTATGACCCTGGCAGCAATCGCCTGGAAGAGATCAAGACGCACCGTGGCGATCTGGCGCGTCAACCGGCCAATCACCGTCAGTTGCACTGGGCGCAGGCCAAGGTCTATGGCTGGTTGATGTGCCAGGCACGGCAACTGCCCGCCATCGAGGTGGCGCTGGTGTACCTCGACGTGGACAGCGACAGCCAGACGCTGTTCACGGAGCACTGTTCGGCTGCCGAGCTGCAGGCCTTCTTCGAAACCCAGTGCCAGCGCTTTCTGGGCTGGGCCCGATCGCAGCAACGACGCCTGGCCGACCGTGACCAAGGCCTGCTGGCGCTGAGTTTCCCCTACCCACAGTTCCGAAAGGGCCAGCGGCAGTTGGCTGAAACCTTGTACAAAGCGGTGAGCACCGGCCGTTGCCTGATGGCCCAGGCCAGCACCGGCATTGGCAAAACCCTTGGTACCTTGTTCCCGCTGCTGAAGGCCATGGTGCCGCAGCAGCTGGACAAGCTGTTTTTTCTCACCGCCAAGACACCAGGCCGGGCACTCGCCCTGGATGCCCTGCGCCAGATCACCGATGCCACGGCCCAACCTGCCCTGCGCACATTGGAGTTGATCGCCCGCGACAAAGCCTGTGAGTACCCGGACAAGGCCTGTCATGGTGAGTCCTGCCCATTGGCCGCAGGTTTCTACGACCGTTTGCCGGCTGCGCGCGAGGCTGCGGCAGCACTGCCGTTGCTCGACCGCGCCAACCTGCGTGAAGTGGCCTTGGCGCACCAGGTGTGCCCGTACTACCTGGGCCAGGAGATGGCGCGCTGGGCCGACGTGCTGGTCGCCGACTACAACTACTACTTCGATGCGCATGCTTTGCTGTTCGGCCTGACCCAGCTCAACCAGTGGCGAGTGGCAGTACTGGTGGACGAAGCGCATAACCTGGTCGAACGTGGGCGCGGCATGTACAGCGCCAGCCTTGACCAGGGCCAGCTGCTGGCGTTGCGCCAGAGCAAACCGCCTGGGCTGGTCAGTGCGCTGGACCGCCTGAACAGGCAGTGGAACGCCCTGTATAAAGAGCAGCGTGCGCCGTACCAGGCCAGTGAGTCGCTGCCTGAAGGCCTGCTGCGCGCCCTGCAGCAGTGCGTCGGGGTGATTCAGGAGCAGATGAACCAGGCCCCCACGCACATGGACCCCCAGGTGTTGCAGTTCTACTATCAGGCCTTGCAGTTCTGCCGGGTTGCCGAGCTGTTCGACGAGCACTTTCTGTTCGACATCAGCCAGCGCCAGGGCCCGCGCAAGCGGCGGCTGGCCACGCTGTGCCTGCGCAATGTCACCCCGGCGCGGCTGCTGGCACCACGCATGCAGGCGGCGCGCAGTGTGACGCTGTTTTCCGCCACTTTGAGCCCACGGCACTTCTACAGCGACCTGCTGGGCATGCCAGCCGATACCGCTTGGCTGGACGTGGCCGCGCCGTTCCGTGCCGAACAGCTGGAGGTGCGCATTGCCAGCCAGGTGTCCACCCGTTACCAGCAGCGCCAAGCCTCCCTGGCGCCGATCGTTGACCTGATTGCCCGGCAGTATGAGCGTATGCCGGGTAACTACCTGGCGTTCTTCAGCAGCTTCGAATACCTGCAACAGGTGGCAGGGCTGTTGGCCGAGCAGCATGGGCAGATTCCGCTGTGGTCACAGGAGCCGGGCATGGACGAGGCGGCCCGCCAGGCATTTCTCGATCGCTTTGCCGCCGATGGCCGAGGTGTGGGCTTTGCCGTATTGGGCGGCGCTTTCGGCGAAGGGGTGGATTTGCCCGGCACGCGGCTGATTGGCGCGTTTGTCGCTACCCTGGGGCTGCCTCAGGTCAACCCGGTCAACGAGCAGTTCAAACAGCGCCTGGGGCGGCAATTTGGAGCGGGTTTCGATTACGCGTACCTCTACCCGGGCGTGCGCAAGGTGATCCAGGCGGCGGGCCGGGTTATTCGGGGTGACCAGGACCGTGGCGTACTGGTGCTGATTGACGAACGCTTCGCCGAGCCCCGGGTGCAGCAGATGTTTCCAGGGTGGTGGGCGGCGGCTATTGTCTAGCGGTCTTTCGCCTTTGGCGATCAGGCGCAATCAGGGGTGTGATCAAACCACCCACCAAGCTCCCCACATGGCACACCGCCGCAAGACGGCCCAAGCGCGTCAACCGGGCATTCCGTCTGCCCGGGGCCGCAGCAGGATGGGCAGGTAATGGCGCAGGAACAGCAACAGCGCCAGGCTCCAGCACAGTGCCGAAACGCTTACCCCCAGCGATGTGAACAGCGGCAGAATCACCCGGGCCAAGGTCGCCAGTTGCATCAGGGCAAAGGCCCAGGCAATGCTGGTCGGCACCTGCAATGGCCTGCCGGTGTGGCCCAGGCTGACCCGCGCCATCATGGCCAGGATCAGCCCGGTCATGGCGCCAACGGTCAGCGCGTGGGTCACCAGGCTCGGGCTCAGGGCCACCCCGCTATGCCACAACGCCATGCCCAGGCAGGCCAGGGCGAGCCAGGCGTAGGCCAGGTGTAGCGACCACAGCAACGGTACGCGCCACAGGCCACGGTCGTGCCACAGCACCAGTCGGGTCGCGTGCAGCGCGAACAAGGCAAAAAACAGCACCGCCAGGCTTGCTTGCGGCGTATCGGCCAGGCCGGTGGCAAACGCCAGCGGTACTGCGACGCCGAGCAACAGGCAGGCTCGGTCCAGCCATGGGCGGGCAGGGGCCGCGTCAAGGTAACCCAGGCCACGGCGGGTAAAGAATGGTATGACCCGGCCGCCGAGTACGGTCATCATCGCCGTCACCAGCCACAGCCCGGCAAATATTCCACGACGCTGCCACAGTTCGTCCTGGTGCAACCAGCCGGCCAAGGTCAGCCACTGGCAGGCGGCAATCAACAGCACCAGTACGACGATCGGGTAGTTGTTGCGCAGGCGCCGTTGCAGGACCGGTCGTGCCAGGCTCAATGCCACCAATGGCAGGAAGCTGCCCTCGACCAGTACCAGCAAGCTACCCGGTAGTGGCATGAACCAGCTTACCCGCCCCAGCAGCCAAAGCAGGAACACACCCTGCAGCGCCCGCCCGCTCATGCCTGGGATGCCGCTCCAGTTCTGCACGGCGGTCAGCAGAAAACCCGCGATAATGGCGGCGGCGAAGCCGTAAAGCATCTCGTGGCGGTGCCAGGCGAGCATACCCCCGGGCGGTGCAGGGGCCAGTGCCCCAGCCAGTACGCCGGCCCACAACAGCAGGGCGATCAGCGCAAACAAACTGCCACCCAGGAAGAACGGGCGAAAACCCAGGCTCCAGACGGCTTGGCGTGGGCGTGAAGCAGTGGGTTGCACGAGCATGGGCAGTCCTTGGTTCGTTCAGTAGGCTTCAATTGGGGTAAGATCACGATCCGTGCCAGTTTGCAAAGCCCTTGAATATCAAGGTGATGGCACTTCTCAGGGTCCGAATGACACGCGCGTATTGCGGTCATTCAGACTGGCTTGTATGTCGTTTTGACTTGCTTCAGGGTTTGCCTGGTTCAGTGCCGGCTGACGCTTCGCTACAGGATTCACGTTTTGTCCGACCTCTCGAAAAATCCGCTGCTGCAGTACATGGCCCGTCTGGCCCCATCCAGCCAGCAAACCATGCGCTACATTCTTCAGGACGCCGCCGACCGGCTAGGTTTTGTCGACTGCAACATTGTCGATGTGCCTTGGCATCGGCTCGAGCCGGGCCATGTGATTGCACTGGTGGCTGCCCTGCGTGCCGATGGCTTCGCGCCCAACAGCTCGTCGCTGTACGTCAACGCGATTCGCGGGGTGATGAACGAGGCCTGGCGTCAGGGCCTGATCGACCACGAGCAGCTGTTGCGTATTCGCGAGGTCAAGCCGGCCACGGGCAGCCGCTTGCCGCCAGGGCGCAACCTGCGCCGCAGCCTGATCCGCGAGCTGATGGATGTGTGCGCCGCCGACCCGCGGCCACAGGGGGTACGTGATGCGGCGATCATTGCCTTGCTGTACGGCACCGGCATGCGCAAGTCGGAGTCGGTCGACATCGACCTCGACCAGGTCGACTTCGAGGCGCGCAGCCTGCAGGTAGTGGGCAAGGGCAACCACCAGCTGGTCAAGTACGCACCGCCGTGGGCGTTCGAGAAGCTGCAGGCCTGGCTTGAACTGCGCCGCCAGGAGCTGCCTGCCGGGGCGGAAGATGACCCGTTCCTGTTCAACCGCATCCGTCGCGGCAACCACATTACCCGGGCGCGCATTACCAAGCATGCGATCTACTACATTGCCCGCCAGCGCGGCGCGCAGGTGGGGGTGAAGATCATGCCGCACGATTTTCGCCGGGCATTCATTACCCGGGTGATCGAAGAGCACGACCTGTCGATTGCGCAGAAGCTGGCGCACCATGCCAATATCCAGACCACGGCCATCTATGACCGGCGTGATGACAACGAGCGTCGGCGTGCCGTGGACCGCTTCGATTACTGAGGCTTGATATTGTGGGGCTCAAAGCAGCCCCCTTTTCACGTATGCCGGCACCGAAACAGGGCCGACACACGCCCCTGCTTTGTGCGCCATTGCCCCGCATGCCCGATGCCAGAGCGGGCGCAGCACAGGTTTCATCATCGTTCACCTGCGAAGTTGGCCCGCAACCTGCTATATCCAGCCTGCGAATTTGATCGAGTGGTCAGGCCGCGCGCGCTGTAGCCGCGCTGCCTGACCCTCTAAACGGCCAGCAGGCCACGGATTTCAGGGGCCGCAGGATGTCGCTCGCGGAGCAGATCGAACAACAACAAGACGATGCAGGCTGGAGTGCTCACCTGCAGTTGCGCTTTGTCCAGCGTGACGGCGTGACCCGCCTTGGTGCGTGGAAGCATTTCGGACCTCTTTTGGTGCAGCGGCCTTTCTATCCTGAAGGTGCGCCGTGCCATGTCTATGTCCTGCACCCGCCAGGCGGTATCGTCGCCGGCGACCGCCTGGAACTGGACATTCACCTGGAGCCGGGTAGCCACGCGCTGCTGACCATGCCCGGCGCCAGCAAGTTCTACCGCAGCATTGGCCCGACCGCGCGGTTGACCCAACGCTTCCATCTGGCCGCGGGCAGCACCCTGGAGTGGCTGCCGCAGGACAGCATCTTCTTCTCCGGCGCCCGCGCCAGCCTCGCCAGCCGTTTTACCCTCGAGCCGGGCGCCCGCCTGCTGGCCTGGGAAACCCTGTGCCTGGGCCGTCCGGTCATGAACGAGCGTTTCGACCATGGCGCCCTCGACAGCCTTTTGCACATCGAACTGCCTGACGAGGTTGGCCTGCATGAGCGCCTGCGGCTCGCAGGCGGGCACCTGGGCAAGCTGGGTGGGCATCCGCTACTCGCCACCTTTTGTGCCGCACCTGCCGATCAGGCAGTGCTGGAGCAGGTTCGCCCGCTACTCGATGAACTGGGCAACCCGGCCGGTGCGACCCTGCTCGGGTCGTTGCTGGTGATCCGCGTGCTCGACCATGACAACCAACACCTGCAACGCACCCTGCAACGCCTGTGGCATGTGCTGCGCCCGGCCATCCTGGGCCTGCCAGCCTGCCCGCCGCGTATCTGGGCTACCTGAGAGAGCACCATGGAGCTTACCCCGAGAGAGAAAGACAAACTGCTGCTGTTCACTGCCGCGCTGCTGGCGGAGCGGCGGCTGGCCCGTGGCCTGAAGCTCAACTACCCGGAGGCCGTGGCGCTGATCAGTGCCGCGGTGCTCGAAGGCGCCCGCGATGGCCGCACAGTCGCCGAACTGATGAGCCTGGGGCGTGAAGTGCTGACCCGTGAGCAGGTGATGCCCGGTATCGCTGAAATGCTTCACGACGTGCAGGTCGAAGCGACCTTCCCGGATGGCACCAAGTTGGTGACCGTGCATGACCCCATCGTCTGAAACCGCCAAGGAGCGTCGCATGATCCCAGGTGAAATCCAGGTCGCCGCGGGCGACATCGAGTTGAACAGTGGCCGAGAAACGGTCAGCGTCAGTGTGGCCAACCATGGCGACCGGCCGGTGCAGGTCGGCTCGCACTACCACTTCTACGAGGTCAACGACGCGCTGGTATTCGACCGTGCGCCCACCCTGGGCTTTCGCCTGGACATCCCGGCCGGCACTGCCGTGCGCTTCGAGCCGGGTCAGGCGCGTACCGTGCAACTGGTGGCTTACGCCGGCAAGCGTGAGGTCTATGGTTTTCAGGGCAAGGTGATGGGCGCGCTGGAGGGCAGGGCATGAGCCGTATTTCCCGTCAGGCCTATGCCGACATGTTCGGGCCCACGGTTGGCGACCGCGTGCGCCTGGCCGACACTGCGCTATGGGTGGAGGTCGAGAAAGACTTCACGATCTACGGCGAAGAGGTGAAGTTCGGCGGCGGCAAGGTCATTCGCGATGGCATGGGGCAGGGCCAGATGCTGGCGGCCGAGGCCATGGACCTGGTGTTGACCAATGCGCTGATCATCGACCACTGGGGCATCGTCAAAGCCGACATCGGCATCAAGCATGGACGCATCGCGGTGATCGGCAAGGCCGGCAACCCCGATGTGCAGCCGGGCGTGAACGTGCCGGTCGGGCCAGGGACCGAGGTGATCGCGGCCGAGGGCAAGATCGTCACCGCCGGGGGGGTCGATTCGCATATCCACTTCATTTGCCCGCAGCAGGTGGATGAGGCATTGAACAGCGGTGTCACCACGTTCATCGGCGGTGGAACCGGGCCGGCCACTGGCACCAATGCCACCACCTGCACGCCCGGCCCCTGGTACCTTGCGCGCATGTTGCAGGCTGCCGACAGCTTGCCGATCAACATCGGGCTGCTGGGCAAGGGCAATGCCTCGCGGCCGGACGCGCTGCGCGAGCAGATTGCCGCAGGTGCTGTCGGGCTCAAACTGCATGAAGACTGGGGCTCTACGCCAGCAGCCATCGACTGTTGCCTGGGCGTGGCCGAGGAAATGGATATCCAGGTGGCGATTCACACCGACACCCTCAACGAGTCGGGCTGTATCGAAGACACGTTGGCGGCCATCGGCGACCGCACCATCCACACCTTCCATACCGAAGGTGCCGGTGGCGGCCATGCCCCGGACATCATCCGTGCGGCGGGGCAGGCCAACGTGCTGCCATCCTCGACCAACCCGACCCTGCCGTACACGGTCAACACCGTGGACGAGCACCTGGACATGCTCATGGTCTGCCACCACCTGGACCCGAGCATCGCCGAGGACGTGGCCTTCGCCGAGTCGCGCATTCGCCGCGAAACCATCGCTGCCGAGGACATCCTCCACGACATGGGCGCCTTTGCCATGACCTCGTCCGACTCCCAGGCCATGGGCCGGGTTGGCGAGGTGGTGCTGCGCACCTGGCAGGTGGCCCACCAGATGAAGCTGCGCCGCGGGCCACTGGCGCCGGACACCAGCTACAGCGACAACTTCCGGGTCAAGCGCTACATCGCCAAGTACACCATCAACCCGGCACTCACCCATGGCATCGGTCACGAAGTGGGCTCGGTGGAGGTCGGCAAGCTGGCCGACCTGGTGCTGTGGTCGCCAGCGTTCTTTGCGGTCAAACCGGCCCTGGTGCTCAAGGGCGGGATGATCGTCACCGCGCCCATGGGCGACATCAACGGCTCCATACCCACCCCCCAGCCTGTCCACTATCGGCCGATGTTCGGCGCGCTGGGTGCGGCGCGGCATGCCACACGCATGACATTCCTGCCTCAGGCGGCAATGGACCGCGGGCTGGCCGAGGAGCTGAACCTGCGCAGCCTGATTGGCGTGGTCAACGGCTGCCGGCGGGTACGCAAGCCGCACATGGTCCACAACACCCTGCAGCCGCTGATCGAAGTCGATGCGCAGACCTATCAGGTGCGTGCCGATGGCGAGCTGCTGGTCTGCGAGCCGGCCAGCGAACTGCCGCTGGCCCAGCGCTATTTCCTGTTCTGAGGAGCACAAATGATTGTCTTGAGCCGCCGTATCTCCGAACCCGGCACGCGGGTTGTCAGTGGCACTGTCACCCTCGACGTGGACAGCCGTATCAAGAGCCGCCTGCGAGTAACCCTGGACGATGGCCGCGAAGCCGGGCTGATGCTGGAGCGCGGCCACCTGCTGCGCGGAGGTGAATTGCTGGCCGATGCCGAGGGCACCCAGCTGATCCGCGTGCTGGCGGCGCCCGAGGCGGTGTCGACGGTGCGCTGTGCCGATCCACACCTGTTGGCCCGCGCCGCCTACCACCTGGGTAACCGCCATGTGCCGCTGCAGATCGAACCCGGGCTGTTGCGCTTCCAGCACGACCATGTGCTGGACGACATGCTGCGGGGGCTGGGCCTGACGGTAGAGGCCGAACAGGCCCCGTTCGAGCCTGAAGCGGGCGCTTACCAAAGTGCACCGCATGGCCACAGCCACAGTCATGCCCATGGCCACGATCACCCGTTCGTACGCCTGCCTGCCCATTCCTGAACTGCCCTGGAGCAACCGATGAAAAAGACTTTCGCCCTGTTTCTGTTGATGCTGGCACTGCCAGCCTTCGCCCATCCAGGCCATGACAGCAACCCGCTGCAGGACGGCCTGCTGCACCCGCTGACCGGGCTCGATCACCTGCTGATGCTGCTGGGCACCGGCGTGCTCGCCGCGTTGACCCGGCGCAACCTGACGTTGCCTTTGGCGACCCTGGCGGCCATGTTCGGTGGCGCCGTGTGCGGTCACCTGTTTGGCGATGTGCTGGGCATGGAAACCCTGATTGCCGTGTCGCTGCTGGTGGCTGCCGGGGCGGTGCTGCTGCCGAGCCGCCAGTCGCTGCTGGCCATGGCCATGCCGGTGTTCGCCTTGTTCCATGGTTGGGCACATGGCGTAGAAGCCACGCCGAGCGCGTTCTGGCAATTCAGCGCGGGGTTTGTCGTGGTCAGCGGCTTGCTGCTGGCGGCGGGCTTTGCAGTCGGTTGCCTGCTGCGCCGCCACAGCGGCCTGCAGAAGGCCTTTGGCGGTGGCCTGTTGGCCGGCGCCGCGCTGGTGCTGGCCGGTTGATGAACAGCGACCTGGCGCTGCTGCGCCTGCTGCAGTTGGCCAGCCCCGGCTTGCCGGTGGGTGGTTTTACCTATTCGCAAGGCCTGGAGTGGGCGGTCGAGGCCGGCTGGGTTCGGGGCGTGGACAGTTTTGCCGGCTGGCAGCGTGAGCAGGTTCACGACACCCTGGCCTGCCTCGACTGGCCGGTGCTGGCGCGTCTGTACCACGCCTGCCAGGCTGAGGACGCCGAAGCGTTCGGTCACTGGAGCCGGTTCTTGCTGGCCAACCGCGAAACCGCCGAGCTGCGCCTGGAAGAACAGCAGCGCGGCGCGGCGCTGGCACGGCTGCTGGACGGCTGGCAACTGGGCCAGGCACCGGCCTGGCGGGCCAGCCTCGAACTCACCCAGCTGGGCGGTATGGCCTGGCTGGCTGCGCACTGGGCGATCCCACTGCGTCAGTTGGCCCTGGGCCATGGCTTTGCCTGGCTGGAGGGCGCGGTAATGGCCGGGGTCAAGCTGGTGCCGTTCGGCCAGCAGGCTGCCCAGACCTTGCTGCGCGACCTGGGGGCAGGGCTGCCCGCGGCCCTCGACCAGGCACTGGGCCTGGGCGACGACCAGCTAGGCGGCGGCCTGCCGTTGCTGGCCATTGCCTCATCGCGTCACGAAACCCAATACACCCGTTTGTTCCGTTCCTGAGGACTGCCTGCATGCAAAGCTATCAACAACCCCTGCGCGTCGGTGTCGGCGGCCCGGTCGGCTCTGGCAAGACTGCACTGCTGGAAGCGCTGTGCAAGGCCATGCGCGACCACTATCAGATCGCCGTGGTGACCAACGACATCTACACCAAGGAAGACCAGCGCATCCTCACCGAGGCCGGCGCCCTTGAGCCGGAGCGCATCGTTGGCGTTGAAACTGGCGGCTGCCCGCACACGGCCATTCGTGAAGACGCCTCGATGAACCTGGCGGCGGTCGAAGCGCTGGCGCGCAAGTTTGGCAACCTGGAGGTGATCTTCGTCGAAAGCGGCGGTGACAACCTCAGTGCCACGTTCAGCCCGGAGCTGGCCGACCTGACCATCTACGTGATCGACGTGGCCGAAGGCGAGAAGATCCCGCGCAAGGGCGGCCCAGGCATTACCAAGTCCGACTTCCTGGTGATCAACAAGACCGATCTGGCGCCTTATGTCGGGGCTTCACTGGAAGTGATGGAACGCGACACCCAGCGCATGCGGCCGCAGCGGCCCTGGACCTTCAGCAACCTGAAGAAGGGCGAGGGGTTGCAGGCCGTGATCGATTTTATCGTTGAGCGCGGGATGCTGGGTGTGCGAGCCTGACAGATCGAGGTCTCTGTGCGGGCATGTCCGCACAGAGACCAACGCGGTGGATGGCACCGGCTCTGCCGGTGTTCGCGGGTGAACCCGCTCCTACGACGGGCTGTGTCCAATCACCGATGTGTGTCCACCAACGATCTGTGTGTAGGAGCGGGTTTACCCGCGAATACGGTAGCGGCTGCGACGGTGAACGGCGGGTGAAAATTGGCGAGCAGGCCCGGCCCTTTCGCGGGTGAACCCGCTCCTACACGACGGGCTGTGTCAAACCACCGATGTGTGTCCACCAACGATCTGTGTAGGAGCGGGTTTACCCGCGAATACGGTAGCGGCGGCAACGGTGAACGGCAGGTCGAGATTGGCCAGCAGGCCCGGCCCTTTCGCGAGTAAACCCGTACCTACGATGGCCTGTGTCCAATCACCGATGTGTGTCCACCAACGATCTGTGTTGTAGGAGCGGGTTTACCCGCGAATACGGTAGCGGCGGCAACAGTGAACGGCAGGTCGAGATTGGCCAGCAGGGCCGGCCCTTTCGCGGGTGAACCCGCTCCTACGGGGCGACAGCGCAGGCCGTCGAATGTTGAGCAAGACAGTTGCCCCACAGGTGTGTGTTGCCTGCATCATTTGTGACAGCAGTGAGGCTTGTCCGGTTGCCCTTCATAGCGATCATGGTGCCGCACCCAGTCCATGGTCCCATCTTCGTTGCGCCCCAGTGGCGCAATGTCGAGGAAGTTGTAGGTGTTGACCAGAATGTCCAGCCCGCGGGCGTAGGTTGAGTAGGTGTGGTACACGCTGCCGTCGTCTTCGCGGAAAAACGCACTCAAGCCGGGCAGCTCGCTTTCATTGCCCTCATACGGCTCATAGTTGTACTGCCGCTGGCCTTCACTGCCGACACTGACGCCAAAGTCCTCGTTGAAGGCGCTGCCATGCGACGAATACCACGGGAACTGCCAGCCCATGCGCTGGCGAAATGCCTGAAATTCGGCATACGGGGCCCGTGACACCGCCACCAGCGACACATCGTGGTGGGCCAGGTGCAGGTTGGCGCCGTCAAAGTGGTCGGCCAGAAAAGAGCAGCCGGGGCAGCCCTCGCTCCAACCCTCGGCGAACATGAAGTGGTAAAGCAGCAACTGGCTGCGGCCTGCGAACAGGTCGGCGAGGCTCAACGCGCCGTTTGGCCCGAAGAAGCGGTAATCCTGCTCGACCTTTACCCAAGGCAGGGCGCGACGGGCTGCAGCTAGCGCGTCGCGGTGGTGGGTAAATGCTTTTTCGTGCAGCCACAGTTGCTGGCGAGCCGCCAGCCACTGGCTGCGGGAAACCACCGGGTGCCTGCTTTCGCGGGTGCTCATGGTGCTGTCTCCTCGCTGGGGGATTCACACCTTGGTCGAGTACGACCAGGTCGATTCGACAAGCACCGGTGGCCGGGCGATGAGCGGTACCTGCTTAGCCCGAATGAGCGATATGCCCCTCGGCCAGTTCTTCGGCGTCGTCATCCTCACCCGGCAGGGCGGTGATCACGCTGAAGTCGCTGACTTCTACCTTGCCGCCGCCATAGCCCAGCAAGTGGAAGGAAAACGCCTTGCGCTCGGTCGGGTTGTCGAAGCTGAACTCCATCTCCAGTGGCGCGTCGGCAGTGACCTTTACCTCTTCTGGCAGGCCCAGCGGCACGTCCTGTTCCAACTGCTTGGCCTTGAGCCGGATATAAGCCGCACGTTCAGGGTCCAGCGAGCGGACCTTGACCCGCACGCGGGTATGCGAGCCTCCGGGCATTTCCAGATACTGGGCGCCAATGAGGTTGTCGGCCCAGTCATCGTCAATGCGCTTGCGCAACTTGATCGGCGAAGGGCCGCCGAACTGGTAGCGCAGGTTGAGCGGGGTTTGCAGCAAGGATTGGTCGAGCACCCCGGCCAAGGCGCCGATCTGTTGGCCCAGCAGGCTGTCGGCCGGACCGAGGTAGCGGGCCTGGTCGGCGATAAAGCCCTCACTGGCATAACGCCGGCAGCGCTGTTGGAAGTCACATTCGGTGAACAGGCCCTGGCCGTTGTGGTAGCGCAGCATGCCGTTGGTGTAGGAGATCATCTCGCGGCCGCTGTCGTAGTCGCGGTACAGCGAGCGACCGCCAAGCGCGACGGGAATGGGCAGTGCGAAGTAGTCGAGCAGCGAGGTGGCCAGGTCGATATGGCCGTAGGTGCCGCGCTTGATGGTTGGCAGCTGGGTCTGCTCTGGCGCCAGGGTAAGGTTGAAGCCCCAGGACGAGGCCAGTCGCACGCCATCGATGCCGTGGGACTCGTCGGAAGTCACCACCACCAGTGTGTCCTTGAGGACGCCCTGGCGCTCAAGATTGTCAAGAAATGCCCCGACTGCGTCATCCAGGTAGGCGACCGCTGCCTGTTTCGGTGTGTCGAAGCGCTCGAGGTACTCGGCCGGCGCCGAATAGGGTTGGTGGGTGCCCACAGTGAGCAACGTCAGCATCCATGGCTTGTCCTGCTTCTGCAACTGGCCCACATAGCCCAGGGCACCTTCGAAGAAGGCGCGGTCATCCTTGCCCCACGGGAAGTCCAGGTAGTTCTTGTTGGCGAACCACTCCTGGCCATGCACCGCATCGAAACCGATGTGCGGCATGATGCGGTCCTTGGCCATGAAGCGCAGCCCCGCGCCTTGCAGATAGTGGGTGGTGAAGCCGGCCTGGCGCAATTGCGCCGGCAGGCAGGCCTGGTTGCGTTCGTTTTGGGTCAGCAGTTCTACGCCCTTGGGCGTGCCGTTGGCCAGCTTGTCGTAATCGCCGCACAGCATCGCATACAGGCCACGGATGGTCTGGTGGGTGTGCAGCACGTAGTCTGGGGTGTTCATGCCGCGCTCGGCCCACTTGCTGAGCTTGGGCATCAAGTCGTCGTTGAAACGGCTGTTCAGCGCCTGGCGGTTAGGCTGCAGGTAGGCGCCTGGGATGCCTTCCAGGGTAATCACCAGCAAGTTGCGGGCGCTTCCAGGGCCGGCAAGCAGCCTTTGCCCATGCAGGTCGGATTGAGTCAGGCCGCTGCTGGCCAGCGGGGTGAAGGTTTGCGTGCGGCCCATCCAGCCTTCGACCTGGCGTTGCAGGTTACCGACCCCGGCAGACATCAACTGGTGGGGGAGGTTGTATTGCCGCCACTGGTCGGCATCGGAAGGTAGCAACTGCTGGCTGCCCCAATGCGCGCCGAACAGCAGTACGGGTATGGCCCAGGCTTTGCGCGGCAGTGGCTGGCTACGCCGTGCACGGCTGCGCCACGCACAGGCCAGCCAGGCCAGCAGGCCGCCACCCAGGGCCCAGGGCAGCCAGGCATGGGCCAGGCCGCCACCGGTCGAATTCTCCATGAATTGCGGGTCGGTCAGGTAGTTAAGGTCGGCGCTGGTGGGCAGTCGGCCCACTGCGCTCACCAGTTCGGCCGAGGCCACCCAAAGCGCCGCCCAGGCCAGCAGCACCGGCAGCGCCAGCCACCACGGCCTGCGGTGTAGCAGCACTATCAACAGGCTGCCGAGGGCGAGATCGGACAGGTAACCGAACGGGTTGGACCAACCCAGCATGGCGCGCGTACCCAGTGGGATCACCAGCACCAGGGCCGCCAAAGTGGCAAGCCGGGTGCTTGGGTGGTCGGACAGGTTCTTCACAAAAACTTCCCTTTTGCCATTAAATCGTCATGCATCTGTGCTTGATGATATCAGGCCTGGGCAGGGAAGGCGGCCGGTTACAAGGCTTGTAACCAAAGCCGGGCCCGTTCGCACAGGCCCGGCCGATGGCAACTATCAGAAGTAATAAGGGAATTTCAGGCTGAAAGAAAAGTCAGGTGCGTCATCGGTCAGACCAATGGACAGGTTGGGCACGATGGTCAGGTTGTCGGTGGCGGCGAAGGTCAGGCCAATGTTGAAGTTGGCGGCGTTGTAGTCACTGTTGGAGATCGATTGCCAGTCGCCGCCATCAGGTTTGATCTTGCTCTTGCGGGCGAACTGGTCGGATACCGAGAACGACATACTCATCTTTTCGTTCAGGGCAAAGGCGATGCCACCGCCGATCTGCCACGAGTCGCCAAGCTTGACGTCACCCGGCACCTTGCTGTTCACCTGTGGACTGATGTCGCTGAACGAGTCTTGCATGTTGTAGGTGTAGGACAGGCTGCCGAACAGCACGGCCGGGTCGAAGGTCTTGACCAGCGAGATGCCCGGTGTGATCGACCATACACCGTTGCCGGTCGGTAGGCTTTCCGGTACCGCGAGGTTGTTGTTGCCGTCCACCTCGCGCAGTTTGATGCCATAGGGGTCTTTGCCGGTCGGCGCCTTGATTCGCAGGGTGGCCACTGCGTCAGGCCAGGTTTCGTCCTCGTCGAGGAATTTATAGGCCACCCCAACGTTGATATCGCCGATTTCCGGGTCGCGGGTCACGCTGGCATCGGAAGTGGTTGCCCCGGCTCCCCCCGCACCGCCAGACGAGTAGGTGGATTCGCGGTAAACCACGGGGACGTTGATATCGAACTGCCAGCGTTGCGCCAGGTTATAGCGCGCGGTCATGTCCAGGGTCCAGTTGTCAGCCTTGATCCGGTCGAGGTTGATGCTGCCGAGGAAGATCGAGTCCAGTGCCAGAAAGCCATTGAGGGTCAGCGCACGGGTATCGTAATGGGTATAGGTGACGCCGGTTTCGAAGCTGAACTTGCCCCCGCCGAAGAATCCGCTGGCTTCGTCATACAGGTTGGAAACGCTTTGCGCCGGCTCGGAATCGGCTGTCAGCGCCTGGCCGTAGGAGCTCCCTGTAGTGCCCGGTGCGCCAGAAGCGACGGTCTGCGCACCTTTCACCCCCTCGGCCGGAGACTTGACCAAGCGTTTGGGTTGCGCGGCAGCAGGGGCCTCCTCGACCTGGCGCACACGTTGCTCCAGCACCATCAGTGCCTGTTGCTGTGCCTCATAGCGGCGTTTGAGTTCAATCAGTTCCTGTTTCAGCGCTTCGACCTGTGGGTCGGCAGCTGCGTAAAGTGCTGTGGCTGGGGCCAAGGCAGTCAAGCACACAAAAGCTCTGAGCGTAAAAGATCGGTACATGGAGTTGCCGTCCCTTCCAACTACTTTTGATGAGACTGAGCGTAGATCAGTATCCGAAGGTGCGAAGACCTTTGAGCTGGTCGAGGCTACCGTTGAGGGAAGCCGCTGTCGGCACGCTCTCGCGCATGACAACGTTCAAGGTGGTGACGTTGTTGACCAGGTTACCGTTGCCGAGCAGCGTCGAGTTCTGCAGCAGGCCACCCTGGGCCAGGCGTTGCACGCTGCTGCCCTGGTTGTTGCTGGCATTGATGTTGAGCTGCACACCCACACCGCTGGAAGACACACTGAGCGCGCCGGCGCCATTTTCCCCGACCAGGGTCTGGCCGGCGGCCAGTACCTGGCCGTGCTGTTGTACGGCGGGGGCCTGGTTGGCTTTGGTCACGTTGATATCGACGTTGTTGTAAGCGGCGTTGTTGTCACCGGCTGCACGGACCACCTGGGTCACACCTTCGGTGGTGGTCAGGCCGTTGCCGCCCGTTACCACGCCAGTCCCGGCAGCAGACGCGCTGCTCGGCGCCGTACCTGCGCCTTTTCTATCGATCATCGAGACATAGAACTGGGGTTTGATGGTCGATTGCTGAACCTGCAGCGTGGACGTTGCCCCGATCACATCCCCTTTTGCATTTTGCCAGGTGCTGGACATGACAATGCCGAAGCTCACGATTCGTCCGGGCATCACATAGCGGCCCCGCAGGTTCGCCAGCTCCTGGTCCTTCAGTTCAATGGGTTTCAACGCCTCTGCGTGACTGGGCAAGCTGGCTGCCAGGCAGGCGATGGCCAACCACAATGAAGTCTTCATGAAATGCTCCCTGGAGCATCATGCTCCTTGTCATTAGAACAGTCGTTAGAAGAAGTCGCTTCTGATGAAGCCGAAGTCCAGCAGCTCTGAGTCCTGCACGGGGGTGAAGTTGTTCACCCGGCCCTTGGCGGTCAGTGGCAGGGGCGGGTCGAGCAGGATGTTGTTCTTGTCGTAACCCTGGCCGATCACCGCGAAGATGATGCCGTTCCAGCCCTTGAGGAAATCGTCGACCTTGTATCGCCTGTGGCCCAGCACCGGATCACCGATGTACACCCAACCTTTGTCGACTTTCTGCATGACCACGAAGTGCTTGTAGCCGCGCACATCCATCAGCACCACGACGGGAATGCGCACGCTGTGCAGGGTTTCGGGCGCCACCCGGTAACCGCGGGCCCGCATCCCGAGGCTTTCGACGTAGCGCTTCATGTCGAGCATCGAGAAGCCTTGCGTGCGCACAAGGTCCTGGTCGGCGTGGGCCAGCATGCCTTCGATGATCTGATGTTCGTCCACATCCAGCCAGTAGGCCTGGCGCAGGATGGTCGCCAGCGCGGCCGCGCCGCAGCTGAAGTCGGTCTTTTGTTGCACCAGGTCGGCGAACTTGCGTTCGCGCAAGCTCTGGATCGGTTTGAACACCACGGCGCCGCCCGGCAGGACGGACAGCGGCATTTGTGCAGCTTCGCTCACGCTGGCCAGGCACAGCAAAAACGCCAAGGCGAAAATACGCATGATCGGGTGCCTTACGGTGTGTTGAAGAAAGGCCCCCCGAAGGGGGCCTCAAGCACAGCGGTTAGAACGAGGTGTTGGAGATGGCCAGCGAGTTGCTTTGCTGGTTGCCCACACCGGCTGCTACGTTCACGCCCAGGTTACCGCTGCCACCGTTCACCGAACCGCTAAGGGTTGCAGTGTTGGTAACTGGGTTGGCCCAGCCGGTCGGGGTCAGCACTTGGAAGGACACAGTATTGCTCAAGTCGTAGGCGCTGCTTTCGCTGTAGCTCTTCGAAACGTCGTTCGAGGATTGTTTTGATTGCTCGCCAGACTTCGAGAACTCAGACGCCGAAGCATTCTCGTACGAAGAGTCGTGAGACTTGGTGTACGAAGACTCTTTGGACTTGTCGTACGACGACTGATGCGCCTTGTCGTAGTTGGAGTCGAATGCTTTCTCGAACGACGAGTCGTATGCACTTTCGTGCGACTTGTCGACCGACACATCCAGCGACGCACTCAGCGAGCCATCGAAGGAGCTGGAGTCGGTACGCTCGTGACGGCCATAGTCGGTGGTCCGGGTACGCGAGGCGCTAACGTCAGCGTCCAGCGAAGCTGCCAGGCTGGCGCTGCTCGACGCGCTGTGGCTGCCGCTGGCAGAGCCACTGGCACCCCAGCCGAACGAGCCACTTGCGCTCGAGTTGTGGGAGCCGCTGGCACTGCTGGATTGCGAGCCGCTGGAGTCCCAGCCACTGGAGCCGCTGGAGCTGGCGCTATGCGCACCGGCGACGCTGAAGCTCGAAGACGAGCTGCGGTCGTCGGTCGAGTTGAAGCTGCCTTCCTTCGAGCTTGAACCGCTGGCCGACTTGGTGATGGTAATCGTATCCACCCGGTAGGTGCGGTCGGCGCTGTTGTTTACAACCAGGCCTGGGCCGTCCTGATTGGCCGAAGCCGTGGCAGTGGCGTTACCCAGCGGCGCACCGGTGTTGGCGATGGCCATGGTGTTTTTCTGCTGGTTGAGGTCGCCACCGGCAACGTTGATGCCAATGTTGCCCTCAGCCCCGCTGGCTGAGCCGCTCATCACCGCCGAAGACTGGGTCGAATAGTTGTCGACCCGGTTGTTTCTGCTGGTTTGCACAACGTCAGCCGTGGCACTGGCCATGCCGAACACGAAGCTGTTGTCCAGGCTCGAGTCGGAGCCTGCGTTGGCAATGGCAGCGGCGTTGTCTTGCTGGTTGCCGTTACCGGCCGCCACGTTTATGCCAACGTTGCCGCTGGAGCCGGTGCCAGAGTCACTCATCTCGGCTTCGTTGATGGTGCCTTCATTGGAGATGCGGTTGCGAGTGCTGGTTTGGGTATCCCAGGCATTGGCCGTTGCATACACAGGGATCTTGGTGGGTGGAGGCGTGTGATGACCATTGTTATGGTGGCCGTTATGGTGGTCATTACGCCGATCGTTTTGCCCAGCTTGTACAGCAACAGCCATGACCGCAGCAATTGCGAAAACCAGAGGCTTGATTGCCATCGAGGGTTTCATGGTGATTCTCCGTACGCTATTAGGTTAAGTGTCGTTCTTAACTGCAGGGTCAATCCGCGACCCGGATGCTCAAGGTGTTGGCCATTCGGTTTCCCACCCCGGCACTCTGGTTCAACTGGATCACCCCTCGGCTACCGGTGAAGGCCTGGTCACTGGTAGTGACCTGGCGATAGCCTGCTGGAATGTCAGTTGCTCCTGAGTTGTTGATCAGCGCCACGTTCTGTTGCATGAGGACGCTGTCGTCGATGCTTTGCGGTTGTGCACCAATGCTGATGCTCAGTGCGTTGGCTTGCTGGGTGTTGGCACCTGCGCTCTGGTTGACCCCCAGGGCACCGCTGCCGTTGCTGAAAGCGTTGCCCTGGATGGTCGAGCGGGCGTCCATCGCGGGGTCGGCGGGCGTGTTGAGCCGTTGCCGGATCTGGGTGCTTGCATTGGCTTCGGGGCCGACGGCGATAGCGCGCGCATTGACCTGCTGCTGTTTGTCACCAGCGGCCTGGTTGACAGTGAGGTTGCCCTGATAGCGGCTGCCGGAGCTGTCGATATCGGCATTGTTGATGACGGGAACCAGGGATTGCGCAAAGGCCGGTGCAGTGCAAAGGGCGGCCAGCATCAGCAGTGTGCGCTTCATCTCACTTGCCCCCGCCGGTCAGAATCTGCAGCGGCGCGAGGCCACGCTGCACGCTCGAGTTGACCATGTTCGAGATACCGTTACCCGACCCCGTGCCGCGTCCGCCCGCCAAGTTGGGAAGCTGGTTCTGGTTGCCGAGGTTGCCACCCAGGTTGTTGGTCTGCTGAGTGACCAGGTTGCTGATGCCTGCACCGCTGCTGATGCCGGCGAAGTCGCCATCGCTCAGCTCGTTGGTTTGCTTGAGCACGTGGGCAGAAGGGTTGGCATTGACGGTGGTAGGGCTCGGGTCTGGGATCAGAGGGGGGATGGTCGCGTTGCGCACCTGCACATCGCGCTTGATGATGATGATCCCCTTGTCCGCCTGAGCCGTCAGGCTGAGTGACCCCAGTACACAACCCACCAGTAATAGGTGATAGAGGTGTTTGTCACGTTTCCTCACGACGGCAACTCCTTCTTTGAGCGCTGGCCCTGTTCAGCGATGCGAACGACAGAGCAGAAGGTGTGCCGCTTTTTAGAATACGTTTCAGATCAGATAGTTAGGGCAAGAGGCTGACAAAATGCGGCGCATGTTGTCTCAGGCTTGAAACAGCTTGCCCTGCGCGTTGCCGGCAAAGTCAGCTGTGGCCTTGATTGGAAGGGTTTTTGCAAGTGTGTTTCACGGGCTTGACACTGCCCCCAGGACAGGGGGAAGCCCCGCAATTTCGGGGGCTTTGCCCCACCGGGGTGTGTCAGTGGTTTAACACTCTGTCGGGCATGATGGCGCATCGCTACCAAGGAGCGTAGCAACCGATTGCAAGGCCAGCAATTGGCGCTGAGGCCAATTGCCATCAAGTATTTGCCGCGGCTGGTTGTGCCGCTTCAGCCAGGCCAGGCTGTCGTCGAAAAAGCGCTGACGATCGCTGAGGTCGGGTTGGCAACGCTGCCCATCGGCAATCCAGTCCACCCCTTGCGGGCTGAGCAACAGGTGCAGGTCGTAACGCCGTGCCAGCAGTGCCTCTTCCAGCCAGGTTGGGCAGTCGTCGAACAGTGCGTGGCTCCAGAGCATGTTACTTAGCAGGTGGGTGTCCAGAATTAGCAGCGGGGGCGCCTGCTCACGCGCACGGTCCTCCCATGCCAGTTGCCCGCGGGCGATGGCGGGAATATCGGCGTAGCAGGTGTCACGGCATTGCTGGTCGATGAAATGTCGCACGTATTCGCCCACCACCACGCCACCAAAATGTGCCTGGATCACCCCGCTAAGCCAGCTTTTGCCACTGGATTCTGGGCCGCACAGTACCAGCACTTTCATTGCTTGTGGCGCACTCATGGCTGTACCAACGCCGGGTCGCGGCGCCATTCCAGCCAGCCGCGTACAGCAATCAGGGTGAGCACGGCGAAGAAGCCGGCGGTGAAATACAACTGCTGATGCAGGTATTGGCCCACATAGATGATGTCGACCACCACCCACAGTGGCCAGCACTGCAGGCGTTTCTGCGCCATCCACAGCTGCGCTACCAGGCTGAATCCGGTCAGGGTGGCATCCAGCCAGGGCAGGGCGGCATCGGTCCAGTTGGCCATGGCCGCGCCCAGGGCGGCGCTCAGCAGCACCCCGGCGGCCAGGCCGGTGAACAGTGCCGGGCGTGGCAGACGGGAGACCTGTCGGGCGTCTTCAGCGTGGCCGGGGCGCTTCCATTGCCACCAGCCGTACAGTTGCAGGATGGCGTAGGCCACTTGCAGCAACATGCCCGAGTACAGCTTTACTTCGTAGAACAGCCAGCCATAAATCAGCACCATGACCAGGCCGATTGGCCAGCACCAGGCGTTCTGCTTGACCGTGAGCCAGACAGCGGTTACGCCGAGGAGGGCGGCAATGAGTTCAAGGCCGGACATCGGCGATCCTTGGAGGCTACGGGGAAGGGGCGAGATTGTAGCGGGTCGGCCGGGGAAGGTGTAGGGCGCAGCGGTGGGATACCCCTTTGTAGGAGCGGGTTCACCCGCGAACACCGGCAGCGCCGGTGCCACCCACCGCGTTGGTTCTTCGCGGGCACCCCGCTCCTACAAAGGGCTTGTTCTCAGACCCGGAACTGCCGCAACAACTGCTCCAGCTCTTCGCTCAACCGCCCCAATGCCACCCCAGCATCGCTGGACTGACGCGCCGCATCGGCGGTCTGCTGCGACAACCCGGCAGTATCCAGCACATTGCGGTTGATCTCTTCGACCACATGCGACTGCTGCAAGGTGGCGCTCGCAATGGAGGCATTCAATGCGGTGAGGTTGTTCAGCACCTGGTTGATGGCGTCCAGGCTGGCGCCGGCCTCGCGGGCTTGTTCGACAGTCTGGCGCGATGCCTCGCTGCTGGTGTCTATGGCCTTGACCGCAGCGTCCGACTGACTCTGCAGGTGCTCGATCATGGTATGAATCTCGGCCGTCGATTGTGCTGTACGCTGGGCCAGCAGGCGCACCTCGTCGGCGACCACGGCAAAGCCTCGGCCTTGCTCGCCAGCCCGTGCAGCCTCGATGGCGGCATTCAGCGCCAGCAGGTTGGTCTGTTCGGCAATGGAACGAATCACGTCCAGCACGCCGCCGATGCGCGTGCTGTGGCCGGCCAGGTCGCGGATTACCTGTACGGCCTCATCGATGGTCAGCGACAGGCGGTCGATCTGCGCCAGGCTGCCGTGGATGGCCTGCTGGCCGTGCGTCACCTGTTGTTGTGCCGTCCGCATCTCTCCGGCGGCCTGTTCAGCGGTCTTGGCCACGTCCTGCACGGCGTAGGTCACCTCATTGACTGCAGTGGCCACCTGGTCCATCTGTAACGATTGCTGGGCACTGCGCTGTTGTGCGGCACCCGCATTGTCACCGACGTGCCCGGCGGACCGGGCCAATGCGTGGGCCGCGCCTTGCAGTTGGCCGACGACACCTTGCAGTTTGCCGTTGAAGCGGTTGAAGTGCTCGCCCAGGTGGGTGATCTCGTCGCTGCCATGGGTGTCCAGGCGCCGGGTCAGGTCGCTTTCGCCGCTGGCGATGTTGCCCATGGCCTGCACCGCTTCCTGCAACGGGCGGGCGATGCTGCGGGCAATCAGCATGACCACCAGCGCCATCAGCAGGGCAATGCCCACGCCAACCAGCGAAGCGTCGCGCAACTGGCGAGCGAATTCGGCCTGCACGTCATCGACGTACACGCCCGAACCGATGATCCAGCCCCACGGCTTGAACAACTGAATATACGAGGTCTTGGCTACCGGTTCATTGGCGCCGGGCTTGGGCCAGCGATAGTTGACCGGGCCGGCGTCCTGCTGGCGGGCAAGGGCGACCATTTCGTTGAACACGGCGAAACCATCGGGGTCGCGGATGGCGGAAAGGTCCTGGCCGTCGAGCTTGGGGTTGGCCGGATGCATGATCATCTTCGGCCCCAGGTCGTTGATCCAGAAATAGTCGTCATGGTCGTAGCGCAGCGCGCGCACTACCTGCAGCGCCTGTTGCTGGGCGGCTTCGCGGCTGAGCGTGCCGGCAGCTTCCAGGCCTTGGTAATAGGCCAGCACACCCGCGGCGGTCTGCACCACATGGCGGGTTTTCTCCGCCTTGGCCTGGTACAGGTCGCCATGGATCTGCCGCAGCATCAGCAGGCCCAGTACCACCAGCATGGCCACTGCCACCACAAGGATCAGCCACAGGCGCTGACTGATTGACATCGATCTCAGAGTGTTCATCCATCAGCTCCCGCATTGTTCTTTTTATTGAGGTGCATCGAAGCATGCTTTGCAGCGAGCCCACACCCGACTAATGGCTAAGTGCTATGTTGGTGATAGTCTGCAACGGGTCGGGTAAAGCAATTGCCAAGGGGCTCTGTCAGGATTTCGGCCGCGCAAGATGAAACCTTTAACAGGCATGAACTTTTCCGCTGGCGTTGCGCCCAACAGTCGCTGTAAAACAGCCGGGCCGTGTAAGGCAATTTCAAGCAAATCAAGAACAAGGGGCCTGCGACAAGCAGCGCTCCATCCGGGGGAATGATGGATTTTTGGACTGCCTTCCAGGCAATCATCTTAGGCGTGGTCGAAGGGCTGACGGAGTTTCTGCCGATCTCCAGTACCGGTCACCAGATTATCGTCGCCGACCTGATCGGTTTTGGCGGCGAACGGGCCATGGCTTTCAACATCATCATTCAGCTGGCGGCGATCCTGGCGGTGGTGTGGGAGTTTCGCAGCAAGATTTTCGAAGTGGTCTTCGGCCTGACCCACCAGCCCAAGGCGCGCCGCTTCACGGGCAACCTGTTGCTGGCGTTCATGCCGGCGGTGGTCCTGGGTGTGCTGTTCGCCGACCTTATTCACGAATACCTGTTCAACCCCGTCACCGTGGCGGCGGCACTGGTGGTGGGTGGCGTCATCATGCTCTGGGCCGAGCGCCGTGAGCACCGCGTGCAGGTGGACCATGTGGACGACATGCGCTGGAGCCATGCGCTGAAAATCGGCTTCATCCAGTGCCTGGCGATGATCCCGGGCACGTCGCGCTCCGGTTCGACCATTATCGGTGGCTTGCTGTTCGGCTTGTCGCGCAAGGCAGCGACCGAGTTCTCGTTCTTCCTGGCAATGCCGACCATGGTCGGTGCGGCGGTGTATTCGGGCTACAAATACCGTGACTTGTTCCAGCCCGGCGATCTGCCGGTGTTCGCGCTCGGCTTCGTGACCTCGTTCATCTTCGCCATGATTGCCGTACGGGCGTTGCTCAAGTTCATTGCCAACCATAGCTACGCGGCATTTGCCTGGTATCGCATTGTGTTCGGCCTGTTCATTCTGGCGACCTGGCAGTTCGGTTGGGTCGACTGGTCCACTGCACATGGCTGAGGCGCTACGTGGGCAACGGGCTGAAGGCGTACGCAATGTGCGCCTGAAGCTGCTGCTGTTGGGCGTGCTTTGCCTGTTGCCCGGCCTGGGGGCGGCGCGCATGGCCTGGAACGATCAGGCCTGGTGGCCATTGGCGTTGTACCCGGCCATGAGCCTGATCAGCCTGTTGCTGTATTGGCAGGACAAGCGGCAGGCACGTAACCAGGCCTGGCGTACACCCGAGAAAGTGCTGCATGCCAGTGAACTGCTCGGTGGTTGGCCGGGGGCGCTATTGGCGCAGCAGCTGTTTCGGCACAAGACCCGCAAGGTGTCGTTCCAGTTGGTGTGCTGGGGGATTGTGCTGGTGCACCAGGTGTTCTGGGCAGACTGGCTGTTTCTTGACGGGCGTTATCTGCCCCTTGGTTGATGTGCAGTTGTGCCGGCCTCTTTGCGGGTAATGCCGCGAAAGGGCCGGTACAGGTAGATCACATGACCAACCCCACCTGCAACCGCTTGGGCAACCGACGCACGACCAGCTGGTGCGACCGCTGCAACACCTCACACAGTTCATCACGCCCCATGGGGTAGGGCGGCGCCATGCTGACCCATCGCGCCCGCGCCAGGTACGGCGCCGGCCGTATCCCGGGGCGATCGCAATAACCCAGAAACAGCTCGTCGGCTACCTTGAACGACAACCCGGCACCCGCCAGGTCGAGCACCGCGAACATCTTGTTTTCTGCCACCGAAAACACTCGGATGCCGCCCCATTTGTAGTCTTCCCGCGCCCCCGGCAGGCTCAGACAAAATGCCGCCACCTGGGCCTCGCTCATCTTCCGTTCAGACATACCGCTCTCCACAAGCCTCGAATGACGCCGCCAGGTGATCGATCCACACTCGGACCGCAGGCAGCAGGCCGCGCCGGTGTGGGTAAACCGCCTGCAGGTAGCCACCCGGCAGCGACCAGTCTGGCAGCAGGCGCACCAGTTCGCCGCGTTCCAGTTCCTCTTCACAGAACATGCTGGGCAGCGCAGTGAACCCCAGCCCGGCACGTACAGCAGCGTTACGTACTACGAAATCATCGATCGCCAAGCGTGGCTCCAGCGCTATTTCCTGCTGCTTGCCATGGGGGCCGAACAGGCGGAAGTGTACCAGCCGGTCCGCTTCGGCTGCGCCCAGCACGGGCAATGATGCCAGCTCGCCCGGTTCGCGAATGTGGTCGGCAAAACCGGGTGCAGCCACCAGTTGCATTTGTGCCTGGCGCAGGCGGCGGGTGACCAGGGCCGGGTCTTCGTCGCCCAGGTCGCGTACGCGCAACGCTACGTCAATGCCTTCGGAAATCAGGTCGACCCGGCGGTTGAGCAATACCATGTCCAGTTGCACCAGCGGGTACTGCTCGAGAAAGCGGCTGATCACATCCGGCAGGAAGGCGTGTGCCAGTGCCACCGGGCAGGAAACCCGCAAACGCCCGCGCGGTTCACTGCTCATGCTGGCCACGGTTTCGTCGGCGGCTTCGGCCTCCAGCAGCATGGCCTGACAATGATGCAAGTAACGTTCACCTACTGCGGTGAGCTTGAGTTGCCGTGTGGTGCGCTGCAACAGGCGTGTGCCCAGGCGTTCTTCAAGCTCGGCGATACGCCGCGACAGGCGCGACTTGGGGATACCCAGCTGGCGCCCGGCGGCGGCGAATCCGCCGGCTTCGACGACGCGCGCGAAGTAGAAGAGGTCGTTGAGGTCTTGCATGGGCATGTCTCACTGTTCCATCTGTGGGACAAACTAACGCATTTTTGCTGACTTATCAGCTATTGATCACTTCGATAGGATTCTCCCCATCGTGATCGCCCACAGATGCGGTCTTCACTCACAGGAGAGTCCCATGAAACTGTTGCACATCGATTCGAGCATCCTGGGCGACAATTCCGCCTCGCGTCAGCTGAGCCGCGAAGTGGTCGAAGCCTGGAAGGCTGCAGACCCAAGCGTTGAGGTGGTTTACCGCGACCTGGCTGCCGATGCCATTGCCCACTTCTCCGCCGCCACCCTGGTCGCTGCAGGCACCCCTGAAGACGTACGCGACGCAGCCCAGGCTTTCGAAGCCAAGCTGAGCGCCGAGACGCTCGAAGAGTTTCTGGCTGCCGATGCCGTGGTGATTGGCGCGCCAATGTACAACTTCACCGTGCCGACCCAGCTAAAAGCCTGGATTGACCGTGTGGCCGTCGCCGGCAAGACCTTCAGCTACACCGAAGCCGGCCCGCAAGGCCTGTGCGGCAACAAGAAAGTGGTGCTGGTTTCCACTGCGGGTGGCCTGCACGCTGGCCAGCCGACTGGCGCCGGGCATGAAGACTTCCTGAAAGTGTTCCTGGGCTTCATTGGTATTACCGACCTGGAAATCGTCCGGGCCCACGGCCTGGCCTATGGCCCGGAGCAGCGCAGCCAGGCGATCGATGCTGCACAGGCGCAGATTGCCAACGAGCTGTTTGCGGCTGCCTGATCAAGGGAGCGGTTGGTTGCAAGCGTGGCCCTGTCGAGGGACAAGGCCACTCCAACCCGTAGAAGCGTTCAGGCTACCGGAATAAGCGGATCAGCGGCTGCCAAGGCTGCTGCACGGTCAGCCGCTGGCGGATAAATCCACACTGAATTGATCTGGCGCTTCAGCGCCTTGGCTTCGGCCTTGTCCTCCGGTGGCGAAACCTCACGGTCCCATCCTTCGGTGTACACCGCGCCCCAGGCCCCCAGGTCCAGGCACGTCACGTACTTGGGCTGGCTGTAAGCCATTGGTGCTACGCCAAGCAACTCGGCAGCGGCATTGTTGCCCGCATGGCGCCCCAGCGGAATCGCATGTTGGCACGACATCACGGCATGATTGCCAAGCTCGTCACAGGTGGCGTAAGCCACGTCTCCAGCTGCATACACGGCATCATTGCCCTTGACCTTCAGGTTGCCATCGACATGCAAGCGGCCGCGGTTGTCGCGCTCGCCGCTGATCTGTTCGGTGAGCGGGTTGGCCTTGAAGCCAACCGTCCAGACCACCGTGCTGGCGTCGATACGCTGGCCGTTGTCCAGCTGCACACCGGCAGGGTCTACCGAAACTACTGTGGCACCGCAAACCCACTCCACGCCCAGGGCCTCGCATGCCTGCTCGATGGCTGGGCGAATGCCGTCACCCAGGGCTGCGCCAATCCTGGCGCCGCGGTCGATTACCACGACGCGCAACGCGGCGTCTTCACCCAGTATCGCGCGCAAGCGGGCCGGCAGTTCGGTGGCCGTCTCGATGCCGGTAAAACCGCCCCCGGCTACCACCACGGTATTGCGTGCCGGCGTGTTCGGCAGGCTGGCCAGTGACTTCAGGTGGGTTTCCAGGCGTGCGGCGCTGTCGAGCTTGTCGACGTCGAAGGCATGCTTGATGCCGTCCATGTCAGGGCGCTCAAGCTCACTGCCGCAGGCCATGATCAGACGGTCATAGGGCAGGGTGCAGCGAGTGCCGCTGCGGGTGCGATAGCCCACGCGGCGGGCCGCTTCATCGATGTGGTATGCCGTGCCCTGCACGAAACGGACATTGACAGCGTCGAACAGCGCCTGCAGGGGTGCGGCCAGGGTATGCGCGTCTGGCTCGTAGAAGCGCGGACGCACATGCAGCTCAGCCTGGGGGGCGAGCAAGGTGACCTCGACGCCCTTGCTGCCGTTGAGGTCAAGCTGGCGGATGGCGCTGAGTGCGCTCCACAGGCCGGCAAAGCCCGCACCAATGATCAGGATCTGCTTCATGGTTGTGCTCCTTTGAAGTTCGGTGGACAAGGTAGACCGTATTGCCGGTCAACGGTGTTACCAGTGCTTGCCGGAGTGCTTCAGAATGTTGGCGGCGTGATCACCCAGATCACCACGGCATCCACCTCACCGGGGTTGCCGTAGCGATGGGGCTCCTGGCTCGAGAAGCTGAAGCTGTCGCCTTCACTCAGCTGGAAATGCCGCTCGCCTACCCACAGTTCAAACGTGCCACTGAGCAGGTAACCGGCTTCTTCGCCGTCGTGGCTGTAGCTTTGCTGGCTGTAGGTACCTGGCGGGAAACGTGAGTGCAGCATCTCCAGCTGGCGGTTGGGCTGGGGGGTGAGCAGTTGATCAACGATGCCATCTTCGTAATGCACGCTCAGGCGGCTGTTGCGCCGCACCACAAAGCCTTGGTCTTCGGGCGCGGTGGTGGCTTCGCTGGCGAAGAACCACTGGATGGTCACGCCCAGGCTGCGGGCGATATTGAACAGCGCCGGGATCGACGGGTAGGAGAGGTTGCGCTCCAGCTGGCTGATGTAGCCTGCGGTCAGTTCACTGTGTGCGGCCAGCTCCGCCAAGGTCATGCCGCGGCGCTTGCGCAGGCCGCGGATGCGGGTGCCGAGGAACTGCGGCGCGGCGCCCCCGGGTTCGCTGGCGGTGGGCTGGGAGGGTTGGCTCATGCGCGTCGGTCCATCGCAAAAGCCGCAGTATGTACAGCCTCAGAGTGCCCAGGCAACCGTCAGGCCATCGTGAATCGCTTCTTCGGCTGTGCGCGGCGCCAGGCAGTCGCCAATCCGCCGTACGTCCACCACACCTGCCAGTTCAGTGGCCAGGTGGTCTTGCGGTAGATGCCCCATGCACAGCACCAGGGTGTCGATGCCTTCGAAGATCATCGGATCGCCGCTGGCGGTGTGCTGCAGGTACACCGTGTTGTCGTCGCTGCCGTACAGGCGTGCGTATGGGGTGACAGGGATACCCAGGCGATGCAGCTCGCCGGCCAGTTGGTCACGTACATAAAGCGGCAGGCTCTCGCCGCAATGAGTGCCGTTGACCGCCAACTGGACCTGATGACCTTCGCGCACCAGGCGTTCGGCGATACCGGGGCCGATCCAGTCACAGCGCCAGTCGATCACCAGCACCGAACGCCCCGGTTTCACCTCATTGCGCAGCACTTGCCAGGCGTCCACTACCTGAAGCTCGCCGGTACGCTCGAACGCCGGCCAGTAGGGGGTGGCGCCGGTAGCGGCAATGACCAGATCAGGGCGCTCACGTTCGACCAGCGCGCGGTCGACCCGGGTGTTGCGCACCACTTCTACACCTGCCAGGGCCATTTCCCGTTGAAGGTTGGTGCTGGCACCCCCGAACTCGCTACGCCGTGGCAGTAGCTGGGCCAGCAGCACCTGCCCACCGAGCTGCGGGCCCGCCTCGTACAGCGTGACCTGGTGCCCGCGCGCGGCGGCCACGGCGGCGGCCTTCATGCCGGCAGGCCCGCCGCCGGCGACCATTATGCGCTTGGGCGAGGAAGTGGGCGTGAGGTGCCCATACTGCAACTCACGCCCGGTTTCCGGGCGCTGGATGCAGGAAATGGGCAAACCACGATGGAAATGGCCGATGCATGCCTGGTTGCAGGCGATGCAGGCGCGCACGTCTTCGACCTGGCCGCGTTCGGTCTTGCCTGGCATCGACGGATCGCAGATCAGCGCCCGGGTCATGCCGCACACATCAGCCTGGCCGCGGGCCAGGATCAGCTCGGCTTCCTGGGGCTGGTTGATGCGCCCGGTGACGAACAGGGGGATAGCCAGCTGTTGCTTGAAGGTGCCAGCCTCGCGGGCCAGGTACGCCGGTTCGATGGCCATCGGCGGCACGATATGGACCGCGCCACCCAGCGAGGCCGAGGTACCGGCGACGATATGCAGGTAGTCGAGTTGGCCCTGCAAGGCCACGGCAGCAGCCAGTGACTCGTCTTCACTCAGGCCCTGGCTGTCGCGCTCGTCAGCGCTGATGCGCAGGCCAATGATGAACTGCTCATCGGTGGCGGCGCGCACCGCGGCCAGCACTTCGCGCAAGAACCTCAGGCGCTGATCCAGGCCACCGTTGTAGCCATCACTGCGTACGTTCACCCGGGGGTTGAGAAACTGCGCGGGCAGGTAGCCATGGCTGGCCACCACCTCGACGCCATCCAGGCCGGCCTGGTGCAGGCGGCGTGCGGCGCCGGCATAGCCCTGGACGATTTCGTCGATCATTGCCTGGTCCAGCGCCCGTGGCATCACCCGGAAGCGCTCATTGGGCACCGCAGAGGCCGAGTAGGCTACCGCCAACAGGCCGTCTGCCGATTCCATGATCTCCCGCCCGGGGTGAAACAGTTGCGACAGCACCACGGTGCCGTGCGCGTGGCAGGCCTCGGCAAGCTGGCGGTAGCCGTCGATGCAGGCATCGTCCGTGGCCATTAGCACATGCGAGGTGTAGCGGGCACTGTCGTGCACCCCGGCGACCTGCAGCACGATCAGGCCAACGCCGCCGGCAGCGCGGTCGCGCTGGTAGGCGATCAGTTTGTCGTTGACCAGGTTGTCGGTGGGCAGGCAGGTGTCGTGCCCGGTGGACATGATGCGGTTTTTCAAACGTTTGCCGCGGATCTGCAAGGGCTCGAACAAGTGTGGGAAGGCGGTCTGCATACAGGCGGCTCCGGTACGGTGTTGTTATTTTTCTATCAAAGTGTAGCGATAGTAAAAAATCAACTTGTTTTTTTACTTGTGTCTGTCTAGGTTTTCCTCACTCGCATGGCGAGGGTGTGACCTCAAAACAACAAGAAAACGGGCCCGTCGGGCACCGCCAGGAGGAAACTACGATGCAGCTATACCCACGTGTGACCGGCCTTTGTGCAGCCTTGCTGGCCCTTGGCCTGGGCACTGCGCAAGCTGCGCAGCAGATGGTTGTGGTCGGTTATGGCGGCGCGGGGCAGAAGGCCCAGGATGAGGCGATTTTCAAGCCCTTCATTGCCCAGGACGGCAGCCAGCTGATCCAGAGTGAATACAACGGTGAAATGGCGCGGATCCAGGTCATGGCAGACACCGGCAACGTCGATTGGGATGTGGTGCAGATCGAAGGCCCTGACTTGATGCGCGGCTGCGACGAGGGGATCTACGAGCACCTGGACTGGCAGCGCCTGGGCCATGCCGCCGAACTGATCCCGGCAGCCGCACAGGATTGTGGGTCGGCCGCGCTGGTCTGGAGCGTGGCTATTGCCTACGACCGCAGCAAGCTGGCCCAGGCGCCGGCGTCGTGGGCCGACTTCTGGGACGTCGACAAGTACCCTGGCAAGCGCGGCCTGCGCAAACGTGCGGTGTACAACCTGGAATTCGCGCTGTTGGCTGACGGGGTCAAGGTCGAGGACGTATACCGGGTATTGTCCACGTCGGCAGGTGTCGAGCGGGCCTTCGCCAAACTCAGTGAACTCAAACCCCATATCCAGTGGTGGGACGCCGGCGCTCAACCCGCGCAATGGCTGGCAGCCGGTGACGTGGTGATGACCTCCACCTACAGCGGACGAATTGCGGTGGCGGCGCAGCAGGGCAGCCCGTTGGCCGTGGTATGGCCTGGCAGCCTGTACGGTATGGACTACTGGGCGATCATCAAAGGCTCGCGGCATGTCGACCAGGCCAAGCGGCTGATTGCCTATGCCAATCAGCCGGATACCCAGGTGCGGTATGTACAGCAGATCCCCTATGGGCCAACCAATACCCAAGCCGCGGCCAGGCTTGACCCGGCGCTGGCCAACTGGGTACCCACTTCGCCACAGAACCTTCAAGGGGCGCTGGCCATGAACGTGGAATTCTGGGTCGATCATGGCGAAGAACTGGAGCAACGCTTCAACGCCTGGGCCAGCAAATAGCATTCAGTAAAGGGGCAACAAGATGACTTCAACGGAACTAAGCCTGCGTCGGGAGCTGGCTGCCTGCTACCGGCTGATCGCGCACTTTCGCATGAGCGACCTCATCTTCACGCATATCTCCCTGCGCCTGCCTGGGCCGGAGCACCATTTCCTGATCAACCCGTATGGCCTGCTCTTCGAGGAGATCACAGCGTCCAGCCTGGTGAAGATCGACCTGCAGGGGCGGCCGGTGGGGGCTGCCCGTCACCCGGTCAACCCGGCCGGGTTCGTCATTCACAGTGCCATTCACGCTGCCCGCGAGGATGCCCAGTGCGTGCTGCACACCCACACCCGCGCAGGTTGCGCGGTGGCCGCACTGGAATGTGGCCTGCTGCCGGTCAACCAGATGTCCATGGAGTTTTACGGCAATGTGGCTTACCACGCCTACGAGGGCGTCGCGCTGGACATGGATGAACAGCAACGGCTGGTGGCCGACCTGGGCAACAAGCCAGTGATGATGCTGCGCAACCATGGCCTGTTGACCACGGGGCGCAGTGTGGCTGAAGCCTTCTTGCGCATGTACTACCTGGAGAAGGCTTGCGAGATCCAGTTGGCGGCGCAAAGTGCTGGGCAACTGATATTGCCGACGACCGACGTGTGCGTGCGTACCGAACGGCAGTTCAACGCGCCGGAGAGAGGGTTGAAGCAGGGGGAACTGACCGACCCGGATGCGCTGCAATTGGCGTGGGCGGCGTTGTTGCGAATGTTGGAAAAGGTGGCGCCTGGTTATCAGGATTGAACCTGTGCTTGCTGATTTGGCAGTTAGTCGTCCAAACGACAGCGGGCAGACGGAACAGTCACTGTAGTGCAACCATTGGTTTCAACTGTGCTGGTCCCTTCTCAAGGAATACCGTTATGCTGTAACGAAATATGTCTAAAAAGCCTGCAGAAGGAAGTCGCAATGCCACTCAAGGACCTGCTTATCGCCCTGGTGGTGATTGTCGCCTGGGGCGTCAACTTTGTGGTCATCAAGGTTGGCCTCGACGGGCTGCCACCGATGTTGCTGGGGGCATTGCGTTTCTTGCTGGTGGCGTTTCCGGCGATCTTGCTGGTCAGGCGGCCCAAACTGCCGTGGCGCTGGCTGATCGCTTACGGTGCGACCATTTCACTGGGCCAGTTCGCGTTCCTGTTTCAGGCCATGTACAGCGGCATGCCGCCAGGATTGGCTTCGTTGATCCTGCAGTCGCAAGCCTTCTTCACCCTCGGTTTTGCGGCGTTGTTTCTCGGTGAGCGGCTGCGCCTGGCCAGCGTGCTGGGGCTGCTGGTAGCGGCCGGCGGCCTGGCACTGATCGGCAGCGAAGACGGCGGCCATGTGCCTATGCTGGCGTTGGTGCTGACCCTGTGTGGCGGTGCGATGTGGGGCCTGGGCAACATCATTACCCGGCGGTTCGGCTCGGTCGATCTGGTCGCGTTGGTGATCTGGGGTGGGCTGATCCCGCCACTGCCATTCCTGGCACTGTCCTGGTGGCTGGAAGGCCCCGAGCGCATTGGCCATGCCTTGGCCAATATCAGTTGGAGTTCGGTGCTGGCCCTGGCGTATTTGGCCTTTGTGGCCACCATGCTCGGCTACAGCCTGTGGAGTAAGTTGCTGTCGCGTCACCCGGCAGGCAAAGTGGCGCCGTTCTCGCTGTTGGTACCGGTGATTGGCCTGAGTTCGTCGGCGTTGCTGCTGGGAGAGCGCCTGACCGCTACGCAGGGCTGGGGCGCATTGTTGGTGATGGCCGGCCTGCTGGTGAATGTATTCGGTGCGCGCATCGGTCAGCGTTTGCGGGCTGCCAACGCGTAAAGCGCTTAAATCCGCCGACCTGCGCTCTGTTAGAATCGGCCTCTTTTTGCCAGGCCAACGGAGCGCATCCATGATCATTTCCACCACCAGCCAGCTCGAAGGCCGCCCGATTGCCGAATACCTGGGCGTGGTCAGTTCCGAATCGGTGCAGGGCATCAACT
>RCUS01000308.1_pt1 | contig 34694 bp, 28 predicted proteins | sample 2166221 | NCBI WGS metagenome assembly RCUS01 (sample SAMN09932758, study PRJNA488358) | compost metagenome | isolation source: compost soil in cyclohexanecarboxylic | place: Germany: Experimental Botanical Garden
GCACCAGGTCCTGCAGGCGCATGATTTTCGAGACGGCGGCCGCCATTTCCGGCGTAATGCCGGCGGCCACTTGCGCCAGCAGCACCGTATCCGTCGCGTCGTCCAGCAGCCAGTCGCGGAAACTCCCCACGCACAGGTGCGCGATGGGTGCAAAGGCCGCGCGCGCGTGGCTGTCCATGATCAGGCGCGTGACTTCATCGTCTTCATACGGCACCAGCGCTTCGTTGAGGAACAGCGACAGCGGCACGTCCGCCAGCGCCAGCTGCGCCGCCACCCGTTCCTGCGCGCTGGCGGCGGCCACGCCGGCCAGAACATCGCCCGAGCGCGGTGGCGTGGCTTTCGCCAGCAGCTCCTTCAGGCTGGCGAAAGTATGCGTGTGGCTGGCTATCGTATGGCTGAAGCGGGGCATGGATTTCTCCTGTGGGGTCAGACCCGCCGGGTCTGACCCCGGAGCATTCGCCATTCTACGCCAGGCTACAGGCTGCGCAGCGCCCCTTCCAGCTGCGGGTAGCGGAAGACAAAGCCGTCAGCCAGCAGGCGGCGCGGGACAACCCGCTGGCCTTCCACCAGCAAGTCGGCCTGCTCGCCCAGCAGGGCGCGCATGAGGAAGGCCGGCGTGGGCATGACGCTGGGGCGGTGCAGCACTTGGCCCGCCACCTGGGCGAAGCGGCGCTGCGCTATGGCTTCCGGCGCGCAGAAGTTATACGCGCCGTCCACCGCCTGTGCTTCGCTGCGGCGCGCCAGGTGGGCGATGCCGCGGATCACGTCGCGCACATGCACCCACGTGACCCACTGCTGGCCGCTGCCGAGCGGGCCGCCCACGCCGAAGCGCACCGGCAGCAGCATCTGCGGCAGCGAACCCTGGTGGCCGAAGACGAGGCCAAAGCGCATGCAGCCCACCTGCACGCCATGGGCTTGCGCCTGGCGCGCTGCCGCTTCCCATTCCTGGCACAGCTGCGACATGAAGATGGCTTGCGGCGCGCTCTCCTCCGTCAGCTCCGTCGCGTCGCCCTGCGGCTGCACGCCGTAGTAGCCGATGGCGGACGCCGACAGCAGCACGCGCGGCTTGTGCTGCGCGCCGGCGATCCACGCCACCAGTTCCTGCGTCAGCGCCACGCGGCTGCGGCGCAGGGCCGCCTTGCGCGCATCCGTCCAGCGCGGCCCGACGATGCGCGCGCCGGCCAGGTTGACCACCATGTCTATGCGCTGCGCAGCCGACAATTCCCCGAACGAGGCGATGCAGCGCACCTGGCCGTTCAAGGTCCACGCGGCCTGCTTGGGCTGGCGCGTCAGCACCGTCACCGCATGGCCGTCGGCCAGCAGGGCGGCCACCAGCTGCTGGCCGATGAAGCCGGTGGCGCCCGTCACCAGCACGGATTGCGGCGTGCCGGCAAAACTCAGGTGTTCATCCTGCTCTGCCGTTTCCTGCACCTTGCGCCGTCCCAGCTGCCACACGGCATACGCATCGCGCAGCCCGGACAAGCCCACGCCCACGCCGCACAGGGCGAGGAAGACGCTGAGCCAGCCATACGGCTGCCATACGAGGGCCGTCGGCAAGGTCGCCCATTCGCTGCTGTTCAGGGCCAGCAGCGCGATGAAGGCGCCCGCGTTAATCGCCAGCACCGTGTGCGTGACCCGCTCCGTGGCGGGCAGGAGGCGCGTCCGGTCTTCGACGACGAAATCCCACAGGGTCAGCACGATTTCCACGCCAAACACGATGACCAGCACCCAGGCCCAGGCGCCATGCCATTCCCACGCTGCCAGGCCGACGAACAGCAGGCTGTAGATCAGCGCGCGCGTGGCATGGATGGTCAATTCGAGGCGCGCCGAGGCCTTTTGCGGCAGCGCTTCCGTGATTTCATGGTGGTAGATGGTGTCAAAGGCGCCCAGGCAGCCTTGCGCCGCCATCAGTTGCAGGGCCAGCAGATGTGTATTCATGGTGTCTCCTTGTGGATTTCCGGCGCGGTGGATTCGCGGAACACGCCCGCTTGCGTAAAAGTGGTGCCGAACAGGGCGTGGCGGATCTCGATGCGGATGTTGAATTGCTGCGGCGTCTCGTTGCGGTGGCACAGGTAGGTCTTGCCGGGCGTGAGCATGCCGGGCAGCGGCAGGCGCCAGCCGAACAGGTCGAGGAAATAGCCGTCGCTGGTGAAGTGCAGGTTGCCATCCTCGACGTGCAGCAGCAGCTTCATGCCCAGGCCCATGCCCACGTACTCGAGCACTTCGCCCTTCGCGCTTTCCGCCATGTAGGAGGTGAAGCGGATGGGCGCGCGGCCATGCAGGCGGTAGGTGCGCTGCTTGAAGATGAAGGGGCAGCCGGGACGCGAATACACTTCGATATCGACGGGAAAATCCGCGTCGTCATACGGAATCAGGGCGCCGTCGATGAAGGGGCGCGTCAGCCAGCCCAGGCACTTCCCCAGGCGCGAGCTGCGCAACTCAGTCAGTTCGCCACGGTAGTACAGGGGCTGGCCCGGCGCGGGATTTTTCTCGAAGCGGCGGCGGATGTCCGGGTGCAGGGTCAGCCACTGCGCGCCCATCACCTTCTTGAACAGTTCTCCTTCGGATGGCCCGTTCATGGCTTGCCCGGCTTTTTCGCCTTGGCCGGCTTGTCGTCAGGGCTGAGGAACTTGGCCACCTTGCCGCCCATGGACAGCATGCGCTGCAGGGTCGCCGGCGGCAGGTTTTTATAATCGCTGTAGGTGCTGCTGAGCATTTCCAGGAAGGCCAGCACTTCGCCCATGCGTTCCAGGGTCGCCGGCGGTATCGCCGCATCGTGCTCGCCCTCGATCGCGCATTCGCGCAGCACCGTCAGGGTGGGATCGATCTCGCGCCGCTTGCGCTCTTCCATGATGACCCTGAAGATTTCCCACACATCCTGCAGGGCCACGAAGTGGTCGCGCCGGTCTTTCAGCACGTGCGTGATGCGGACCAGGCCCCAGCTTTGCAATTCCTTCAGGCTGTTGCTGACGTTGGAACGGGCCACGTTCAGGCTGGCCGCGATGTCTTCCGCCGTCAGCGGTTCATTCGCCAGGAACAGCAGCGCGTGGATTTGCGCCACCGTGCGGTTGACGCCCCAGCGGGTGCCCATTTCACCCCAGTGCAAAATGTACTTCTGCGTGGTCGGACTCAGTTCCATGGTTTTCTCTTATTTCTGTCGTTACAGAAATGTAAGACAGAAGGAAAACCGCGTCAAGCACGATTCGTCAGGTGTGGCCGGGCGGCTGGCCCATGGCGCGCAGGAATGCTTGCTGCGAAGCGTGCAGCTGGCCATAACCAAGTTCGCGGTACACGAGGCCGTGGCGCGGCGCCAGTTCGGCGATGATGCGCGCCAGCGCCGGATAGTGGCGGTGATTCCAGGTGGGGAACAGGTGGTGCGTCAGGTGCAGATTCAGGCCGCCGAGCCAGTAGCCGAGCCAGCGCAGCGCGCGCGGTCGCGGCGTCCAGTCGCAGGCCGTGTAAAACGTATGCTGGTACCAGTCGTGCGGCAAGGTGCCGTCTGGCCCCGGCTGGAAAAAGTCCACTTCGGCCCAGTGCGTGCCGAGGATCAGCGCCACCAGCACGCACGAGGCCAGCATCTGGCCAAGGAAATACGCGCCCAGCACCACGCCCCAGCCGATGCCATGCTGCTGCAGCAGCCACATGGGCAGCGCCAGCACCAGCGCCACATGGCCCAGCTTCCAGCCCAAAAAGGACAGCCAGCCGCGCCAGCCCTGCAGGCGGCTGTGCGCGGCTACGGGCGTCTTGCCGAAGCGGTCCAGCCAGTCGCCATACCAGTTCAGATACGGCAGCGACAAGGCCGCCACCACGGGCCAGTACAGGTATTGATAGCGGTACTGCGGCGACCAGCGCTGGTACGGCGTCTGGCGCAGGAAAGGGTTCGGTTCCGTGTCCAGGTCATAGCCTTCCACGTTGGCATACGTATGGTGAAAATGCACGTGGCGGATGGTCCAGAAATCCGTATCCACGCCCACGGGCAAGCTCACCAGGCGGATCAGCACGCGGTTCAGCCAACCGGTGCGAAAGACGGCGCTGTGGGCCGCATCGTGCAGGGTATTCATGGCCAGCGCCATGGCCGTGACCAGGCAGGCCACGTAGCTGATGACAAAACCGGAGGCGCCATCGGCGTTCAGGGCCAGCACATACAGCGCCACCGTCAGCACGGCGAGGAAGACGGCCTTCGCATGCATGCGCGCGTCGCCAAAGCGGTGTTTTCCTGCGCCCGCCAGATAGACGTCGGCGCGCTCGCGCAGTTCGCGGCGGAAGGCGGAATCGCGCGCGGGCTGAAAGCGCAGCGGCGGCAGGGAGGGCACAGGCGTCACGCGCGCGTCCGCGCAGCGGAGGGCCACCACAGGCGGCGCGCGCCGTCGAGGCCATGCGCCAGCAGTGCGGCCAGGAAGACCACGCCCCACACGTCGCGCGCGCCATACCAGCCGAGGAACAGGGCCGGCATGGCCAAGGCGATGGCCACCCAGGCGATGGCGCCCCAGCGGCGCGCGTCCGACAGGCCGCCCAGCGCCAGGGTGCCGCCGAAAATCAGCGCAAACAGCGTGGCTTGCTGCGCGCCGGCCAGCGCCGCCTCGTGGTTGACGTAATAGATCACCAGGCCGAACAGGATCACGCCGCCGCTGCCGATGAACAGCTCGGGCACGTGGAAGGTGCCGCGCGACTGCCAGTGGGGAAAGCGCGCGCGCAGCCATGTAAACAATTTCCCGTTGCTGGCCAGCAGGGGATTATGCGTGGGTGTCATGCCCTTCACGCCATAGCGCATTTCCACGCCCTCGAGTTCCGGCTGGAAGCTGCCGAACAGCTTGTCCCACAACAGCAGGGTGCCGCCGAAATTGCGGTTGATATAGCGTTTATCCGTGCCATGGTGCACGCGGTGGTGCGACGGCGTGACCATGAACTTGTCCAGGATGCCGGACTTGTTCACCAGCGCATTGTGGTTGTAGAACTGCACCGTGTAATGCAGGGACGAGACAACGAGGAAAATTTCCAGCGGCACGCCCAGCACGGCCAGGATGGCGATGAAGGGGAAATTCGTCAGCGACGAATACCAGGAATTGCGCACGCCCAGCGACAGGTTGAAATGCTCGCCCTGGTGGTGCACCACGTGCACGGCCCACAGCAGGGGAATCTTGTGGTGCAGCCGGTGCATCCAGTAAAAGCACAGGTCCCAGGCAAAGAAGGCGAAGATCCATTGCGCGGCCACGGGCCAGTGGTCGACGATATGCAGGTTCACATGCCGCAGCAGCAGGGCAAACGCGGCCACTTCCACGCCACGGAATACCCACATCAGGATATGCCCGGAATTGAGGTTGAAGATCACGTCTTTCCACGGCACGGGGGTCTGGCGCACCCATTTGAGTATCAGCAGTTCGGCCAGCACGAAGGCCAGCATGATCAGGAATGAAAGGGCAAAAGGATTCATCATGGTGCGGTTTTGATGGAAACGGCGCGGCGGGCAGCCAAGGATACCTGCATTTTCGCCAGCATGCCGCCAGCGATGCCGACAGCCAGGCCGGCCGCCAGGTCGATGCTCACATGCCGGCGCAGCGCGATGATGGCGTAGCAGATGGCCACGCCCAGCACCAGGGCCAGCGCGGATCGGACCAGGTGGCGTTTGTCGCACAAGGCCCACACGCACAGCAGGGTCAGGGCGCCATGCAGCGAGGGCAAACAGTTTTGCGCGGAGTCCGCCGCCTGCAGCAGGCGCAGCGCCTGCGTGCTCCAGGCACTGCCGTCGCCCACGGGCGGATACGCGAGGGTGGTCGGGTACAGCAGGAAGACCACGCCGCAAGCCAGCGCCGATAGCGCCATGGCGCGCGCCAGCCAGCGCACGCGGGCCGCATCGGCCGCCAGGTAGGCGTACGGGATCAGGATGAAGAAGGACAGGTACAGCCAGATGGCGGCGTCCGTGTAGGGAATGGCGCGGTCCAGTGCCGTTTCCGGCAGCAGCACGCCCTGCCCTTGCAGCAGGTCGCTGGAAAAATACACGAGGCCGACGCTGCCCCAGCCGGCCAGCAAGTGCAGCAGACGGCCGCGTAAAGTCATGGGAGAGTCATTCATGCGCTGGCAAGGCGCCGGATGCGGCGCCGTTTCATGGTGGGGTCAAAAGGAGGCAGTTCGCTGCTGACCGTCCAGGCCAGGCCGTCGGCAGCCACGCCCAGGCCGCGCAGCACCGTTGCCAGGTGCGCGCGCAGGGCAGCCAGGCCGGCATCGTCCAGCGCCGCATGCAGTTGCAATGCCGCTTCGCCCGTTTGCGCCAGGCGGTAGTCGGCATCCGGCGGCAAGGCTTGCGCAAACGCCCGCGTCAGCACGTCGGCAAACACGGCGACCGGTTCGCCGCCTTGTGCGCACGGCAGCAGCAGCATGTCGTCGCAGCGTCCTTCGATGCCAGCGATGGCGCGCGTGGCGCGGCCGCACGGGCATGGCGTGGCGCGCGCGATCAGGATGTCGTCGAGGCGGTAGCGCACGATGGGCTGCGTGATGCGCGTGAAGTCCGTAATCACGGGCACAAAACGGCGTTCTTCAGAGTCGAGCCACTGCGGTTCGATGTGCACGTATTCCTCGTTCAAGTGCAGCACGCCGTGCTCGCAGCTGCTGGCAAGGAACCCTTCCGTGGCCTGGTAGATTTCATGCACGTCGCCGAATGCCTGCACGATCAGCGCGCGGTCCTGCGCTTCCAGCACTTCGGCGACCGAAATGACTTTTTTCGGCGCCAGCGCCAGGCTGCCATCGATCACGCGCAAGGCCAGCTGGCGCAGCACCTGGGCTGGCGCGACGATGACCGAAGGCTGATAGCGCGCCAGCTGCGCGCACAAGCTGTCGAAAGGCTGGAACAGGTCGTAGAAGGCAAAGGTCAGCCACGGCGAGCGCACGGCCGTGTACAGATTGCTGTTCGCGCGCAGGAACAGCGCGACCCGTTCGCCGGAGAACAGGCCGTCGGGCAGCGCCTTGGCCAGCATCACGCCCGCCCATTGCGCCTTTTCACGGGGGCTGACGGTAAACACGGCGCGCCGCGACGAGGTGCCGGACGACAGGCCCACCGTGATGTCGCCCACGGCCGGCGTGAAATCGCGGCTCTGCTCGGCCGCCATGGCGGCCTCCATCGCCTGCGCCAGCGTCACCCCTTGCGTGTTCATCGCATCGAAATGCTCGAGCATCAGCGCCTTGCTCATGGTCGGCCACTGCGCCAGCGGCAGCGTGCGGTATGGGGCGAAGTAACGGCTGCGCGCGCACAGCTCCTCGGTGAAACGCGCCAGCTGTTTCTGCTGATAGGCGTCGAGCTGCGCGCGGCTCGTGAAACGCAGGCGGCGCGTGCGCCAATACGACAGCAACAGCCAAAAAATACGCTTCACGGGCGGCCCGCCACGGCAATATAGTCAACCGTGTCTTCATGCGTGATGCGGATCTGCGCATTGCCCGAGCGGTGCAGCTGGTGCAGGCGGTTCAGGGTGGCATAGTACGGCGCGCGCTTGTGCTGGATGATGAAGGACAGTTCCGACGGTCCGCGCAGCTGCTGGAAACTTTCCGGTACCCAGGCCGCGTCGGACGCCAGCAGGGTCCAGCCTTCGTCCTGCAGCACGAAGGCGCCCAGATGGCCGATGGCGTGGCCGGGCAAGTCGACGATGTAAATCTCGCCCGTGCCGCTGACGTCGCGCCCGTGTGTAAACGGCAGCAGGGCCGCCGGCAAGGCTGTCTCGGGCACGCTTTCCACAAAGGCGAGGCGGTCGGCAATGTCGGCAGGCAGCAGCTCGGGCACGAAGGCCTGGCGCACGGCGGCCACGCCGGACAGGCCGCGCACGGCGTCCCAGCCCGTCTTGGAGGCCATCAGCCGCGCACCGGGAAAGTCGCGCAGGCCGGCGATATGGTCGGCGTGGAAATGCGACAGCAGCAAGGTGTGGATGTCGCCGGGCGCCACGCCATGCGCGCGCAGCTGGCCCTGCAGCGATTCGTTTTCGTCGAAGAAAATCGGCGTCACCCACGCGTACATGCGGTACACGCCTTTCGAGGTGGCAGTGCGGAAGTGCTCGGCGTAACCGGTGTCCCACAGGTACAGGCCCGCGCGCGTCTCGATCAGATAGGCGCGCGAGGGGAAGCAGCGGCTGGCCAGCCCGCTGCCTTTCAGGACCATGCAGGACGGGTGGGTACAGTGGCCGACGCGAAACGCGGTGATGCTAGCCATTGCGCTCCTTGCCCACCTTGTGCGCCGCCGCTTCCTGGCGCATCCACTGCGCCGTCAGGGTGATGCCTTCCTGTAGGCTGACGATGGGACGATAACCGAGCACCTTGCGCGCCTTGGCGTTATCGAGCGTCATGTCGAAACTGAGCGCGCCGATGCTGTAAGGCGTCAGCGATGGTTCGCGGCGGGTAAAACGCGAGGCGAACTGCATCAGGCGGGCAAGCAGCGCCAGCACGCGGTAGGGCATGCTGACGATCTGGAACGGCTGCTGCAGGTGATCGCAGAACAGGGTGCGCAGGATGTCGCACAGGCGCGCCGGTTCGCCATTCGTGATGTTGAAGGCGGCGCCCGACGCCACGGTCTTGTGCACGGTGGCCAGCCACATCGCATGCACGACGTTGTCGACATAGGTGATGTCGATGGTGGCCGCGCCGCCGTTCGGCAGCGGCAGCTTGCCGCCGCGCTGTTCCAGCACCCGCGCCAGGCGCGGAATCAGCACCTGGTCGTATGGGCCGAAGATGGCGCGCGGACGCAGGATCACGCAAGTCATGCCGCGGTGGCGGTCGACGCAGTCCTGCACCAGCTTTTCCGCCATCGCCTTGCTGCGCGCATAGGCGTTGACAAAAGCGTCGGGACGGAAGGTTTCCGGCACCTCGAGGTGGTTGCGGTAGTCGAAATAGATGGCCGGCGTGGAGATGTGCACGAAGCGCGCCACGTGCATGCTGGCGGCTGCGCGCAGCAGCTGGCCCGTGGCCGTGACGTTGGCAGCGATGAAGTCGCGCTCGGGGCCCCAGGGCGACGACAGCGCGGCGCAGTGCCAGACGGTATCCATGCCGCGCACCAGTTCATCGACCTGGCGCGGCGACGCCTGCGCCAGGTCGAGCGCGACGAATTGCGCGCCCATGCGTTCGAGTTCGCGGCCCACGGCCACGTTGCGGCCGGTGGCGCGCACTTCCACGCCCTGCGCCAGCAGGGTGCGCACGGCATTGCGCCCCAGCCCGCCCGTCGCTCCCGTGACCAGTATCCGCCTCATCGCACCACCTTCACAGATCAAGAATCATGCCGCCGATGGTCAGGCCGGCGGCCGTGCCCATCATCAGCAAACGCTGGCCCGCCACGGCCCGGCCCGTCATCACCGCCTCGTGCAGGGCCGTGGGCAGGGATGCGGCCACCTGGTTGCCATGCGTTTCAAAGATCTTGATGATTTTAGCATCGGGCACGTCGAGGATGCGCGCCGCATGCGCGAGGCCCAGCGGGCTGGCCTGGTGCGGCACGACCACGTCCACTTTGTCCAGTCCGGCGCCCGATTCGGCCATCAATTCCGTGAGGAAATCCGGCATCACCTTGACGGCCAGGCGGAACACGGCCTTGCCATCCATGCGGAACAGGTAGTCGCCCGGCTCGCAGCCATTGCGCGGATTGCGCTCGGTGCCGCCGCCGCGGATTTCGCAGTAGCGGCGGCCTTCCGGATACGTGCCCATCTTGTAGGCGCGGATGCCGGCGCTGCCGTCGCCCCGCTCGACGATGACGGCGGCGGCGCCGTCGCCAAAGATCATCGACGCTTCCGGCTCGCTCCAGTCGACGCCGCGCGAAGCGAGGTCCGACGAAACGATGGCGATGCGCCGGTAGGCGCCACCGGCCAGCATGGACGCGGCCACGCGGAAGGCGGCCATGAAACTCAGGCAGCTGGCGTTGACGTCGAAGCTTTGCGTGCCGGGCGGCAGACCGGCGTGTTCGGCCACGAAACAGGCCGTGTTCGGCAAGGCCTGCTCGGGCACGCCGTTGGCGCAGATCAGCAGGTCGATGTCGGACGGTTGCAGGCCGGCGTGCTTGAGCGCGTCGAGCAGGGCGGCGGCGCCCAGCTGGCTTTGCGATTCATCGGGCGCGGCGACAAAGCGCGACAGCACGCCGCTCTTGCGCAGGGTATAGCCGGGCGGGTGGCCCAGTTTCAGGTCCAGGCTTGCAGAGGTAACGCTGTGCGAGGGCACGGCTTTGCCCGTCGCGATCAGGCGAACTGGAATCATGTTGGCCTTAAAAAAAGTCAAAGTAAATACGGTCTATGCCGGGTTCATACGCTAATCGCGTGCCAGCGGCGGCAATGCCACGCCACAGTTTTTGCAGAAATTGGCATCGTCATCGAGCCCTTCTTTCAGGCAAGTGGGACAGGTACGCGTGGTGACCAGCTTGGAACTGCGCTGTACCGTCATTTCGGCGCTGATAATGCCGGTAGGCACTGCCAGGATGCCCCAGCCAAGCAGCATCATCATCGAAGCGATGGTGCGCCCGATATCCGTCTTCGGCGTGATATCGCCGAAGCCCACCGTGGTCATGGTACTGATGGCCCAGTATATCGAGGTGGGGATACTGCTGAAACCGTTATCGGGCCCTTCCACGACATACATCACAGTGCCGAGCAGAAACACCACCATCATCACGAAGGACAGGAAAATGAGGATCTTGCGCCGACTGCCCAGCAAGGCGCGGCCCAGCAGGGTGTACTCATGCACGTAGGACGTGAGCTTGAGGATACGGAACATGCGCAGCAGGCGCAAAATGCGCACGTCGATCAGCACATGCGCGCCCGGCAGCAGCAAGCCGATATAGGTCGGCACGATGGCCAGCAAGTCGATCACGCCGAAGAAACTCTTGGCGTAGCGCACCGGGTGCTGCAGGCAGGACAGGCGCGCCAGGTATTCGGCTGTAAACAGGAAGGTGAAAAACCACTCGAGCGCCGTCAGCCAGGTGCCATAGCGTTCGGCCACGGAGGCGACACTGCTGAGCACGACCACCGTCACGCTGAGCAGGATGGCGCCGATCAGCAGCAGGTCGAAGGCGCGGCCCGTGCGCGTTTCCGCCTCGAAGATGACGGTGTACACCTTCTCGCGCCAGCCCCGCTCGGGCTTGCCATATCGCTGCTGTGTTTCTTGCGCGGCAACTTGCTGCGGCGTCATGGGCGCCGCGCCACTCTTGGTCGCGGCTTTCATGTGGGAAGTCTGTTGGGTAGTTTGCTCATACACTTATTATTGTATAGATAATTTGCCGCACACGGCGGCGCGCAGCCTAGGAGGACTTCTTGGCCAGCAGCACGGCATTGCGCCTGTCGCGCTCGGTCTGCACGATGTCCGCCGCGCGCGCCTCGCTCAGGCCCGCCGTCTGCAGCACGGTGGCCGTCAGCTGCAGCGCCGCTTCCAGCGCCTCGGGCACGACCAAAGTCGCGCCCGCCTGTATCAGGGCCACGGCATGCGCCTCGTCGCGTGCCCGCGCATACACGGGCAGCAGCGGATATTCGCGGCGGATGGATTTCACGGCATGCAGCACGGATGCCGCATGGTCCATGGTCAGCACCACGGCGGCGGCGCGGTCGGCATTGACCTTCTGCAGCAGTTCCGCACGCGACGCGTCGCCGAAATACACGGGAAAGCCGCGCGGATGCAGGCTTGTCACCAGGCGCGCATCGTTTTCAATCGCCACGTAGCCGATATCCTGCTCCGTCAGCACCTTGGCCAGCAGCTGCCCCACCCTGCCGAAACCGGCAATGATGACGGTGCTGCCCTGCGGCGGACGGGCGCCTTCGGCCAGGTCGGCCAGCTGGTGATGATGGCGCTTTTCCCACCAGTTGCCGAAACCGCGCGCCGCTTTCGCCAGCGCCGGCGTGGCAAACAGGCTCAGGCCCACCACCAGCATGACGAACTGCGCCACTTCCGGAGCGATCAGCTTGGTACCGAGCGCATACGCGACAACGATAAACGCAAATTCGCCGCCCTGCCCCAGCAGCACGCCCGTTTCCACGGCCCGCCCCCAGTGAAAGCCGCCGATGCGGAAGATCACGCTGATGACCAGGGTCTTGAGGAAAAACAGGCTCAGCACGGCCAGCGGAATCACGATCGGCGACTTGAGGATTTCACGCACGTCGATCTGCATGCCCACCGACATGAAGAACAGCCCCATCAGCAAGCCCTTGAAGGGCTCGATCGTCACTTCCACTTCGTGGCGGAATTCCGTTTCCGCCAGCAGCAAGCCGGCCAGCAAGGCACCGAGCGCCATCGACAGGCCCGCCAGATACGTCAGTCCCGCGATGCCCAGGGTGCTGAGCAGGGTCAGGGCCATGAAGACGTCGGGCTGGTGTTTCTTGACGAAAAACTGGAACAGCGGACGAATCACTCTGCGTCCCAGCAGGTAGATCAGCAGGATGGCGCCGGCCGATTTGACGGCCGCAAAGCTGAGCAGGTAAGCCAGGTCGTCGCTGCGCCCGCTGGCGAAGACGTCGATCAGGATGAACAGCGGCACCACCATCAGGTCCTGGAACATCAGGATGGAAAAGCCCGCCTGCCCGGCCGGGGTCTGCAAGGAACGTTGGTCAGTGAGCAACTGCATCACGACGGCCGTGGACGACAGCGACAGCACCATGCCCAGCACGATGGACGCTTCCAGCGACAGGCCAAAGTAATACGCCACGCCGCCGATCAGGCAGGCGCTGACGGCCACCTGCCCCACGCCCGCGCCAAACACCCAGCGCCGCAGCGCCCACAGGCGTTCCGTCGACAGTTCCAGGCCGATCATGAACATCAAGAACATCACGCCCAGCTCGGCCAGGCCGCTGACCTGCTCGGCGCGGACGAACGAGAAATGCGTCAGCCACGTGAATTCGCCGGCCCACAGGCCGAAGCCGAACGGCCCGAACAGGGCGCCGACGGCAAGGAAACCCAGCACCTGATTGACTTTCAGGCGCTGCAATAGCGGAATGAAAATCCCGGCCAGGGCAAGAAACAGCAGGGTTTCTCGCAAATACGGTAAGGCGTGCTGCTCTTCCAAAATAATCCACATCCATGTCAGTGACGGCACGCATGCCGAATTGGCAATTGTCGCACGCAGGGCGGCGCCAGGGAACGCCCGGCGCCGTTATTTTTTGCCACAAGGCAATATATTCGCTACTCCTGGCCCATGACAGGCGCTTCCTCCGCGGCCGGCGGCGCCAGCATGTCGGCACGCGGGCGGTCCCAGCCCGGCACATAGGCAGGGCATGGCCGGCTGCGGAACTGCTGCAGCTCGACGGTGGTGAAATTGGGCAGCATGCCGGGATTGAAGCGCACGTCCGTCAGCTTGTCCGCGTTCAGCCGGGGCATGCGGGCGAAGCGGAACCAGGCGTCGGCATAGCAATTATCCTCCTGCAATGCGCGCAAGGCGGCCAGGCTGCCCGTCGCCTGGGCGGAGACGGCGATGCCGGGCGCCAGCTGCTGCCCCGGCTTGCCCGTCTCGACCAGGCCGGCCGGGCAGGCGGCGGGCGCCAGCGACTCGGGCAGCAAGCTCAGGGTGCCGCGCCGCAAGGTGTACACGTCCGTTTTGCTGTCGAGCGAGACATAGATCCAGCACAGCGGATTGCTGGGGAAGGCCGTCATCGCCACATCCCACACGCGCGTGCCGGGGTCGAGCCGCTGCACGGCCGCCTCGATGCGCGTACGGCCAAGCGCCGAGGCCACGCCCTGCGTGCCGATGAAGGTGGCGGCCAGGGCAAAGGCCAGCAGCAGTGGCCCGCGCCCCCGCTCGCCTGCGCGCCCTTGCAGCACGGCCAGGATCACGCCCAGCCCCAGCAGCACGGCCAGGGACGCGGGCGCCAGATAGGTTTTATACGTGAAGAAACACAGGGCCGCCGCCAGCGCCGCCAGCAGCACGCTTTTCACGATGCCGTAGCGCAAGGACATGATGACGGGCACGCCCAGCAAGACCCAGAACATGGGCTCGACAATGAAGACCATGTCGCCGTACAGCCAGCGGCTGTTGAACGGATAGAACGGGTGCAAGCCATAGGAATTGAGGAAATCCATGCCCATGTGCAAGCAAAAGCCCAGCAGCAGACAGGCCGCCAGGCCGATGCGCGCGGGCACGCTTTCTTTCAGCAGCCGGCGCGCGCCGGGCCACAGCAGCCACAGCAGGGCCAGCAAGAGCAGCGCCTGCGGCAAGGCCAGCAGCAAGGTGTGCGTGTGGCCACGGTGGTGCAGCATGTAGCCGAACGGACGCGGCAACAGCTTGGTCAGTACCAGGTCCAGGTCGGGCGCGTTGCTGGCAAACCATGCCGTAAAGAGAAACAGCGCACGCCGGGTGCGCTGTGCGGGTGCCTGCGGCTCGGGCGGCAGGCTGCGGTGTACCAGTTCGCCGACCCCGAGGCCGATGACCGAATGCGTAATATTATCCATCGGGCAATTTTACAGGATGCGGCCACCCCAGGAGCAAAGGCTGGGGGCGTAGCGTCACGGTACGCCCCCGGCTTCTGCCATTCGGTGAGTCCATCAAGCCGCTACAGCGCCTGCAAATCTTCCCCGCGCATGCCCACCAGCAAGGCGCGCCCGTCCGGCATGACGCGGAATTCGCCATAGCGGGCCTTTTCCCAGCGCGCCGCCTCGCCTTCCTTGAAGAACCAGGCATCGCTGACCAGCACCCAGTTCCCATCCTTCGGCGTCAGCTCGAGCAGGAATTCGCCGGGCGCCAGCGCCTCTTTGGTGTAGGGGCGCAGCAGTTCCGCCACGCCGCGCGCATCGCGCCTGGCCACGACAAAAGGCCGGCCAGGCGCCCGCTCCACGCTGGCCAAAGTACTCAGCACGCCCAGATTGACGAAGTTGAGGCGCATGTAGTCGCCCTGCATCAGCGAGCGGGGGTCGACGGGTTCGAGCGCCACGAAGATTGCTTCTCCTTTTGCAATCAGCTGCTCTTTTTGCCAGATGCCGCCATTGGCAACCAGCAGCACCAGCAACAGTCCGCCCAGCACGCCCAGGCGCACGGCGCGGCGCTCAAGGACCATGCCCGCCGGTTTGCTTTCCACCAGGTGCAGCACGGCGCCGCGCGTGGCCAGCCACGACAGGGCGCACAGCACGGCGCCCGCTATCGCCAGCAGCGCCGCCTTGCTGGCCAGCGGCCAGGCCAGCTGGTAATAAAAGCTGCCGATGATCCACGCCGCCGCCAGCGCGGCCGCCACGGCCACGCGCGAGCGCCCGCTCGTCACGCAATACGCAAGGATCAGCAGCACGGGCCCCAGCGCCGGCATGAACCACGCCAGCACGATCAGTACCAGCGCCACGCCGATGGCGGGCAACTGGCGCAATGCGGGCCAGCGCCAACCCGTCCAGGCGGCGGCCGCCGTGGCCAGCACCAGCGACACGCCATTCAAGGCCTGTGCATACCAGGCAAGACCCTGGTGCCGCGTCACTTCGCGTGCCACTTCGCCGGCAAAGCCACCGCCCAAGGCGCCGCCGAGCATGAAGGTCATGCCGGACCAGAAAACCAGTCCCAGCAGGATCGCCAGCACCCACCCCGTCGACAGCGATTCCAGGAAGGCGGCGACGGGCGCGCCGCGGCCATCGTTGAAGGCTTGCTTTTGCAGCCAGTGGGCGGCCAGCCACAGTGCCAGGGCCAGCATCCAGGCGAAATACAGTTCCGTGGGGTCGTTCTCGAAAATCCAGTCGCGCGTGCTATCGACGATGCCCAGCCCCAGCAAGCCGCAGGCGACCAGGCCCAGCAGCACGCGCAGCCAGTCGCGCGGCAAGGCGGCGGCCACCACCAGGCATGCCAGGCACAGCAGCAGCGACGCCGTCTGCGTGGAATAGTCGCGGTACAGCGCATAGCCGAGCAAGCCGCCGCCCACCAGCAGGCAGGGCACGGCCAGTTGCTCGACAAACAGCGCCACGCCGCGCGTGCGGATCAGCAGCACGGCCACCACCAGCACGATGGCGGCCACGACATACGCGCCGGGACCGTGGCGCACGACGCTTTCCAGGCCCACGCCCAGCGCAATCATCAGGGGGATGGCGGCCAGCCAGGCGCCGAACGCCGTCATCAGCACCAGCGGCCACGGCCGTACATCCTGCACGGGACGGGCGGCGTTGGGCGGCAGCAGGCCGGCGCGCGTGGCGTCGTCGATCAGGACGGCGAGCGCATCGGCTCGTTGCGTATTGATATTGCTCATGCCGCCTCCCGGCGCGTGCGCCACAGTATGCCTTGCACGGTCAGCGCCAGCAGCACGGCGGCCAGCAAGCCCAGCACGGCCAGCGCGCCGACGCCATCGCCATGGCCGTTGAACAGCACGTGCGTCAGCCCTCCCACCAGCAAGGTGTTGATACCGAGCGCGACGGCGCTCAGGCCGAACACGTCAAAATAACGGCCGGTGGCCATCAGGACGCCGGCGACGGCCAGCAAACCGAGACCGGCCCAGTACGGCGATTCGATCTCATTGCCGAACAGGGCACTGACGGCTGAACCCGTCACGAGGATGGTGAGCAGCACCAGTCCCAGGCGCAAGGCCCAGGTGCCCGCACCCGTCCAGCGCGCCAGCAGGGGCGAGACCAGGGCGCAGGCCAGCAGCACGATCAGCCAGCCCGTCAGATAAACGGGCAAGTCGTCCGACTCCACGTGCCAGCTGTGGCGCGCATGGGCCTGCATCCACAGGGTGGCGCCCGTGGCCAGGATCAGCATCCATGGCGTCCACAGCACATCGCTGCGCGCTACCAGGCACAGCGGCAGCGCCAGCGCGGCCCACAGGGCGAACAGCTGCCACGGATCGGCGCCCGTCTGGTAGGTCTGGCCGAAATACGCGAACAGGCCGCCGATGGCCAGCATGGCAACCAGCAGCAGGGGCACCCTCGCCTTGGGCACGGCAAACGCGCCCAGGCAGGCGGCGGCAAACACGCCTTGCAGCAGGGCAAAGCGGCCCATGCGGCCCAGTTCTTCCCAGTTGGCGGCGACCCAGAAGATCAGTCCCATGCCCAGCAGCGCGGCGCCCAGCACGGCCACGCCGCGCGGCAGCCAGTAGGCCAGGCGGGCAGGTTCGCGCTGGAAGCCGGCCACTTCCTCTAACTGCCGGGTTTGTTGGGCATCGAGCGCATGGGCCGAGGCGAGCTGGTACACGGCGAGGCGTAAATCCATCGTCTGCTTTCGTGGTGATTCTATGATGGTGAAGTAAAGGTCAACGCTCGACGCTGACGCCACGCCAGAAGGCGATGTGGCCGGCAATTTGCTTGGCGGCATCCTTGGGCTGGGGGTAATACCAGGCCGCGTTGGCATTGGTCTGGCCATCGACGACCAGGTCGTAATAGCTGGCCGTGCCCTTCCAGGGGCAAATGGTGGTGTGGCTGCTGGGACGCAGGTATTCCTGCTTCACGGCCGACGGGGGGAAATACACATTGTTTTCGACGAGCTCTACCTGCTCGTCGGTGGCTTGCGCGATGACGGCGCCGTTCCAGCTGGCTGTTGGCATTTGACTATCCTCCTGTGCGGAGTGTAGCCGAAATCAAGCGTCATGGCGCGCGCCATTGGCGCCCCGTTCAGGCGCCGCTGATGATCTGGCGCAAGGCCTGCTCAAACACTTCCGGTGGCTGGCCGCCGGAAATCAGGTGGCGCTCGTTGATGATGACGGCAGGCACCGAGTTGATGCCGTTTTGCTGATAGAAGCGCTCCTGCGCGCGCACGTCGTCGGCGTAGGCGTTCGATGCCAGCACCTCGGCCGCTTTCGCCGTGTCCAGACCGACCTCGCCCGCCACCTTCAGCAGCAGCTCGTGCGACGAGGGATTTTGTCCCTGCGTGAAATAGGCGTCGAACAGCGCCATCTTGAGTGCTTTCTGGCGCCCTTCCAGCGCGGCCCAGTGCAGCAGGCGGTGCGCGTCAAACGTGTTGTAGATGCGGCCGCGCTTGTCCATGGCAAAGGTAAAGCCCAGCTGCTCGCCGCGCGCGCGGATCGCTTCGCGCGACTGCGCCATCTGTTCTTCGGTGGAACCATATTTGCGGGCGATGTGTTCACCGATATCCTCGCCTTCGGGCGGCATATTGGCGTTCAGCTCGAAAGGCTGGAAATGGATCTCGGCCTGGACGGTGTCTTGCAGCTTGTCCAGCGCCTGCTCCAGCGACTTCAGGCCCACCACGCACCAGGGGCAGGAAACGTCGGAAACGAAGTCGATACGGACGGCAGTGGGAGTGGCGGGAGTAGTCGATACAGACATGGTGGCAGCCTTTGCGCGAGTCGGTGGCGGCCGCACCGCGCGGCGCCGCAAGGTTGGGGTCAGTTCCTTCGGAATCGGTATGCGCCCTATCAGGCCGCTTACCCCCGGCGGGTCCGACTCCGGTATTTTACTTCTTCTTCACGGGCGCCTTGGCCGCATCCTTCTTGCCGCCGATCTTGCTTTCCTTACCAGAGAGCAAGTTGGCGATATTCTGGCTGTGGCGGTAGGCCAGCAGCACGCTCATGACGATGACGGCCAGCAAGATGGGATCGACGCCGAACAGCAAGCCATAGTAAAACGGCGCGAACAAAGCCGCCACCAGGGCCGCCAGCGAGGAATAACGGAATGCGTAGGCGATGATCAGCCAGGTGGCCAGGGTTGCCAGGCCCAGCCATGGATTGATGCCCAGCAGCACGCCCAGGGCAGTGGCCACGCCCTTGCCGCCGACGAAGCGGAAGAACACGGGCCACAAATGGCCGAGGAAGACGGCGATGGCCACCAGGGCCACGGCCGTGTCGCCCACGCCAAGCGCAGTGGCAAAATGGTCGGCCAGGAACACGGCCAGCCAGCCCTTGGCGCCGTCGCCCAGCAGGGTCATGATGGCGGCGCCCTTGTTGCCGCTACGCAGCACGTTGGTGGCACCGGGATTTTTCGAGCCATAGGTGCGCGGATCGGCAATGCCGTAGACCTTGCTCATTACCACGGCGAACGAAATCGAGCCGAGCAAGTAAGCGGCCACTGTCATTGCCACGGTTGTAATTACTGGATTCATTTCTTCCCTTTGTTATGTTTATTGCACCAGCATCCAGGCTGGCGCAGCAGAATATACACCAGCGCCCCGCCTACGGACAGGGCGGGGGCCGGTTTTCTTAATCCTGCAGGGCGCACTGCACCGGCTTGGCTTTCAATAAATCAATGAGTACCTGTGGCGCCAGCGAGACGAGAAAACCGCGCCGCCCGCCATTGATGTAGATGCGCGGCAAGTCCAGGATCGATTGCTCCACATACACTGGCATGGCCTTCCTGGTGCCGAACGGCGACGTGCCGCCGATCATGTAGCCGGAATGGCGCTGCGCCACTTCGGGCTTGCACGGCTCGACGGACTTGCAGCCGATTGAGCGGGCCAGGTTCTTGGTCGACACCTTGCAGTCGCCATGCATGAGCACGATCATCGGCCGCGCCGCCTCATCCTGCATCACCAGGGTCTTGACCACCGCATGTTCGGGCACGCCGAGTTCGCGCGCCGAGACGCTGGTGCCGCCGTGCTCTTCATACGGATACGGGTGTTCTTCAAAGGAAACTTGGTGCTTGCGCAGCAACTGCGTCGCCTGGGTTTCGGAAATATGCTCTTTTTTAGCCATGCGTGATACGCTGATCGTTCAGTGAGGAGTGCTAATTATGCAGCAAGAAATCCGCTTTGCCACCTTCAATGTCTGCAACCTGGCCGCCGCCGGGGCGAAATTGTATGACAACCTGGATCCCTTGAGCCCGGCGCAATACGCGGCCAAGGCGGAGTGGACGGCGCGGCAGATCGACTTGCTGGATGCCGACGTCATCGGTTTCCAGGAAGTCTTCTCGCAAGCGGCCCTGCGCGACGTGCTGTCGCGCACGCGCCACTACCGCGAAGCCGTGCAGGCCGGCTACGATGCGATGGACGCCTCCGGGCGCATGCTGCCCACGGTGGCGCTGGTGTCGCGTTTGCCGCTGGCCGGCCCCGGTGTGGCCTTTGCGAACTTTCCTGCCGGCATAAGTTTACCCGCCGGCAGCCATGCCGCCGATGACGATGCCTGCCGCTTTGCCCGCGCGCCCCTGCATGTGCAGGTCGTCTTGCCCGGGGGAACCCTCACGGACGTGGTGGTCGTGCACTTGAAATCGCGCCGTCCCGATTACCGCCAGGGCGACGGCAGCGATGCGCTGTCGTATGCGCTGGCCAACCTGCGCTCGCTGCAGCGGCGCGGTGCGGAAGCCGTGGCCCTGCGCGTGCTGGTTAGCGAACTGGGCCACAGCGGCCGCCCGCGCATCGTGCTGGGCGACTTCAACGATATCGCCAATGCCGTCACCACGGCCATCGTCATGGGCGCCGGCGCGCCAAGCGAAGCGGGAGCCGAGATGCGCGAGCGCCTGTTTGACGCCAACGCCATCCAGCTGCGCCAGGATGCGGCGCGCCACGCCGGCTACACGAATATCCACGACAGCGCCTACATGACGATCGACCACATCCTCGTCTCCGAACACTTCCACCCTGCCGCGCCGCGCGCCATCGGCGCGGTGCAGGAAGTGGTCTACGTCAACGACCATTTGCTGCTGGGCCTGCCGTACGCGTCCGACCATGGCCAGGTGCTGGCACGCATCAAGCTGCTGGGCAATCTGACCTGACAGGCGCTAATGCAATAGCCTGGCCAGGCTGCTGCCATCGACTTGCGCACTGGCATAGCGTCCCTGGTACTGCTGGCAGCCTTGCGCCTGCAGATACGCCAGCTGCTGCGCCGTTTCCACCCCTTCGGCGATCACCGTCAGCTGCAAGGCGCGCGCCATGGCGATGATGGTGGCGGCCACGGCCGTATCCTCAGCGGCCCCATCCGGCGCGCCCGGCAGGAAGGACGGGTCGATTTTCAGTTTATCCACGGGATAATGGCGCAAATTGGCCAGGCGCGAATAGCCGGTGCCGAAGTCGTCGATGGCCAGGCGGGCGCCCAGCGCGCGCAGCTGTGCCAGCACTTCGGCCAGGCGCGCGCCGCCCTTCATCAGCAGCGCTTCCGTCACTTCCAGTTCCAGCCAGGCGGCCGGCAAGCCCGACACCGCCAGCGCTTCCTGCACGCTGTGCAGCAAGTTATTGTGCAGGCATTGCGTCGCCGACAGGTTGACGGAGACTTGCCAGGCATGGCCCGCGTCGTGCCACGCGCGTGCGCGCAGGCAGGCGTGGCGCAGCACCCAGTTGCCGATTGACACCATCAAGCCGCATTCCTCGGCGACGGCGATGAAGCGCTCGGGTGGCAGCAAACCCAGCTGTGGGTGGCGCCAGCGCAGCAGCGCTTCCGCGCCGATGATGGCGCCGCTGGCCACGTCGAGTTCGGGCTGGAACTCCAGCTCGAACTCATCATTGCCCAGCGCGGCGCGCAAGCCTTGCTCCAGACTGGTCCGCTCGACGATCTGCGCATGCATGTGCGCATTGAAAAACTGGAAATTATTGCGCCCGCCTTCCTTGGCGTGGTACATGGCGACATCGGCGTTGTGCAGCAGGCTGTCGATGGTCTCGCCATCGCTGGGAAAGATGGCCACGCCGATCGAGGTGGACACATGCAGCTCGTAATCGCCCAGCTGGTAGACCTGGGTCACGGCATGCAGCAGGCTGGCCGCCACGTGGGCCACCTGGTCGATGCCGCCCACCTCGGCCAGGATGATGACGAACTCGTCGCCGCCATGGCGGCTGACCGTGTCGACGCCGCGCACGCAGCGCACCAGCCGCCGCGCCACTTCCTTGAGCAGCAAATCGCCCACGTGATGGCCCATGCTGTCATTGATGTGCTTGAAGTGATCGAGGTCCAGGTACAGGATGGCCAGCATGCTCAGCTTGCGCCGCGCGGCCGCCAGCGCCAGCGACAGCCGGTCCAGCAGCAGCACCCGGTTCGGCAAGTCGGTGAGGAAATCGTGCTCGGCCAGGTGGCGCGTGTGCTCCTCGCTTTTCTTGCGCTCGCTGATATCGCTGAGGATGGCCAGGTAATTGCTCAATTGCCCCTGCGGATCGCGGATGGCCGTCAGCGACAGCCAGGCCGGGTAGCGCTGGCCATCCTTGCGCTGTGCCAGGATATCGCCCTGCCAATAGCCATTCGCATCGACCTCTTCCCATACGTGGGCGAAGAACGCCAGCGCGTCGGGCTCCGTGCGGTGCATGATGAACGTCTTGCCCAGCATGTCGTCCCGGCTAAAGCCGCTCAATTCGCTATACGCGGGATTCATGCTGACCACCCGTTGCTGCGCGTTCATCACGACGATGGCTTCGCGCGCGTGTTCCACCACCTGCGCCGACAGGTACAGGGCCTGCTCGGCCAGTTTGCGCGGGGAGATATCGCGGATCACGGCGTAAAACAGATAGGTATGGTCGAGCGTGACGGAGGTCAGCAGCACTTCGCCCCAGAACAATTCGCCCAGGCAGGTTTGATAGCGCCAGTCATAGCGCCAGTTGCCCTGCGCGTGCGCCTGCGCCGCCAGTTGCGTGCCGCGCGAGGAAGACAATTCGCCATCGGGCTGACGAAGGGGCGAAAAATCGCTGAGACGGCGTCCCAGCAGGCGTGGCCGTCCCTCGCACTGGAACAGGGCGATGGCGGCCGGATTGGCTTCGGCGATATGTTCGTCGCGCAGCAGCACGATGGCGTCGGCCGATTTCTCGTACAGCTGGCGGAAATTGTCTCCCATTAACAGCAGCGCACCCTGCCCTGTTCCCTCCTGGCCGCTGGCCGTCAGGTCGATATCGATGCCCACCACCTGCCGCACGCGCCCGGCCTGGAGAACGGGAAACACGGTGGAACAGATGCAGCGGGGCGCCGCGCCATCGCTGTCCAGTTTCCACAGCCGCGCGCTGCGTGCCTTGCCGCTCTGCCACACAGCGGCCAGTTCGCCGGACAACTGCTCGGCCAGGGCGCCGCCAGCGGGCAGCGCGGCGGCCACCGTGGCCCACGGCTGGCCCAGTGCCAGCTCGGCCGCCACGCCATACAGACGCGCCGCCCCCGGGCTCCAGTAGCGCACCAGGCCTTCGCTGTCGATGCCGCGCACGGCCATGCCGGGCGCCTGCTCCACTGCGGCAACAATGATGGAGAGCAAATCCAGCGCCTTGCCGGCCGGCCCGGTTCCAGCGTCGGCGGCAAGCAGCAGGCGGCCCGGCGACGGGGCGGCTCCGGCAATCCGATCAGACATCAGGCCCCCTCGTGGCGCGGCCGCACCGCAACCGCGAGACCATGGCCTGTCCGGTGGCGCAACCATCCCAGTCATTCTTGCGCGCCGGCGAATCGGCTTATTGAGGAAGCTCAAGCATCGTGACGCGCAGGGAAGGCATGCTGGCGCGTGCCGCACGCCATGCCTTCGGCGCCCGTTTTTTGCATTCCATCCCCGGTTTTGTGCAATCTGTCGCACGGCGATGGCAGGCGGACTTGATTCTTCATAAAGTGGCAACATGCGCATCGCCGTGAACGGCAGCAGCGGCAGGCGTGCCGTCTGCTGCCGCCACGGCGGTGCGCTACCCGAATTGCTCCCGGCCCGCCGCAGGCCGGCCGAACCGAGACCTGGCGCCGAAGCCCTGCGCCGCCTCCAGACCAAGAATCCTATGAAAAACGAGACACTGCCCCCGCCCGCCCCTTCCACCGCCCGCCGCCCGCGCCGCTGGCGCGCGCCCCTGCTGGTCCTCGTCGTGCTGGGCCTGGCCGGCGGCGGCTGGACCGTCATGCAATCGAAGCAGCAAGCGGCCAAGGCCGCGGAACAGCAGGCCAGCAAGAAGAAGGAGCAGGAAAAGACGCCCGTGCACGAACTGGCGCAAGGCGACGTGGCGGCCATCGATGCGCGCGCGCTGGCCATCAGCCTGCCCCTGTCCGGTTCGCTGGCGCCGCTGACGCAAGCCACCATCAAGGCCAAGGTCTCGGGCGAAATCCACGCAACGACCTTGCAGGAGGGCCAGAGCGTGGCCGCCGGGCAAATCCTCGTGCGCCTGGACGCGGCCGACCAGCGCGCCCGCCTGACGCAGCAGCAAGCCATGCTCGACGAAGCCCAGGCGCGATTGTCGATGGCGGCCAAGAATGAAGCCAACAGCCAGGCCCTGCTCAAGCAAAAGTACATTTCGCAGACGGCGTACGACACGACGCAGAACTCCGTCGACCTGGCGCGCGCCAGCGTCAAATCGGCGGCCGCCATGGTCGACATCGCCCGCATCGCCCTGGCCGACACGGTGATCCGCGCCCCGATGGCCGGCATCGTCAGCAAGCGCCACGTGCAGGCCGGCGAAAAAGTGGCGCCCGACATGCCCGTCTACACCATCGTCAACCTGGCGCAGCTGACCCTGGAAGCGCCCGTGCCGAGTGCGGAAATTCCCCGCATCAAGCTGGGCCAGGATGTGCACTTCAAGGTCGACGGCTTCGGCGCGCGCGATTTTAGCGGCAAGGTCACGCGCATCAACCCCACCACCGAGAGCGGCTCGCGCGCCATGCTGGTCTACATCGCCGTCGACAATGGCGATGGCGCGCTGCGCGGCGGCATGTTCGCCAAGGGCAGCATCGTCACCGAGCGATCAAGCGTGGCGCCGCTGGTGCCGTTGACGGCCGTGCGCAACGAAAAGCAGGGCCCCGTCGTGTATGCGCTGGTCAACAACAAGGTGGTCGAGCAGCCCGTCACCCTGGGCTTGCGCAACGAGGATGAAGGCTATGCGGAAGTCAAGTCGGGCCTGGTGCCGGGCGCCAAAGTCATCGTCGCCAAACTCGATGGCGTGAAGCCTGGCCACGGCGTGACGTTCGCCGCGCCCGCCGCCGCCCCTGCCGCGCCGGCGGCCGTGCTGGCACGGAAGGATTAAACCATGTGGATGACCAAAGTCAGTATTCAAAACCCCGTCTTTGCCACCATGGTCATGGTGGCGCTGGTGGTGCTGGGCATTTTCTCCTACCGGGGCCTGGGCGTGGAAAGCATGCCCAGCGTGCAGTTCCCCTTCGCCGCCATTGAAGTGAACTACCCTGGCGCCTCGCCCGAAGCGGTGGAAAACGACATCACGCGCCCCATCGAGGATGCCGTCAACACCGTCAGCGGCATCAAGACCATCCGCGCCAACTCGTGGGAAGGACGCGCCGGCGTCTACCTGGAATTCGAGCTGTCGACCAACATGGACAAGGCCATGCAGGACTTGCGCGACAAGGTGGCCCTGGTGCGCCCGCGCTTCCCGAAAGAAGCCAAGGATCCGTTCATCGCCCGCGCCGAAGGCGACAACGAGCGCCCCATCGCCACCATCGTGCTGACCTCCACCGGGCATGACCTGCGCGCGCTGTCGACCATGACGGAACAGATCATCAGCAAGCGCTTCCAGGGCGTGGCCGGCGTCGGGCAGGTCAAGCTGCGCGGCCTGCGCGCGCGCCAGATCCTCATCAGCCTCAAACCCATCGAACTCAATGCCCAGGGCATCGGCGTCGATGAAGTGATCCGCGCCATCCAGGCCACGAATACCAATTTGCCGGCCGGCTCCATCAGCCATGGCGCGGCCGAACAGCTGGTGCGCGTGGAAGGCAAGATCAAGGATGCGCGCGAATTTGGCAAGATCATCGTGGCGCGCCGCGCCATCGGCCCCGTCTACCTGGACCAGGTGGCCAGCGTCGTCGACGGCGAGCAGGAAGAGCTGTCGATCTCGCGCATGAACGGCCAGCAGGCCGTGACGATGGAAATCACCAAGGTGCAGGACGCCAACGTGGTGGAAGTAGGCACCGGCATCCTGAAAGTGGCGGCTGACCTGCAGAAAAGCCTGCCGCCCGATATCACCCTGCGCGTGCTCGACGACGAATCGGAACGCGTGCAAAGCCAGCTCGATAACGTCAAGCGCACCATCATCGAGGGCGCCGTGCTGACCATGGTCATCGTCTTCCTGTTCCTGCACTCGTGGCGCTCGACCATCATCACGGGATTGACCTTGCCGATCTCCGTGCTGGCCAGCTTCATCGCCATGAAGGCCTTCGGCTTCACCCTGAACTTCCTGACCCTGATGGCGCTCTCCTTGTGCATCGGCCTCTTGATCGATGACGCCATCGTCGTGCGCGAAAATATCGTGCGCCACCTGGGCATGGGCAAGAACCACTACCAGGCGGCCAACGACGGCACCAATGAAATCGGCCTGGCCGTGATGGCCACCACGTTTGCCATCGTTGCCGTGTTCGTGCCGGTGGCCTTCATGGACGGCATCATCGGCCGCTTCTTCCTGCAGTTCGGCATCACCGTGGCCGTCGCCGTGCTGGTTTCGCTGTTCGTCAGCTTCACGCTCGACCCCATGCTGTCGTCCGTCTGGCGCGACCCCGTCAAGGACCGCTTCAAGTACGTGCCGTGGCTGGGCCGCTTCATGGCCTGGATCGAGACGGGCATCGACCGCCTGCACGTGTGGTACGGCAAGGTGCTGGACGTCGCCCTGCGCTGGCGCAAGACCACCCTGGCCACGGCCGTGGCCCTGTTCGCGGCCAGCCTGATGCTCGTGCCGATGATCGGCGGCGAGATGTTCCCGGAAACGGACCAGGGCTGGGTCAACCTGCGCTTCAAGACCCCCGTCGGTTCCAGCCTCGACTACACGGATACCAAGGTGCGCCAGATCGAAACGGCCCTGAAGGAATTCCCCGAGATCGACAGCCTGGTGGCCAACGTGGGTACGCAGGATGGGCGCAACACGGCCGAGGTCAACCTGAAACTGACGGACCTCAAAAAGCACAAGCGCCGCTCGCAGCAGGAACTGGAAAAGCTGATCCGCGAACGCCTGGCGCCGATCGCCGGCATCACCCTGTCCGTTGGCCAGCGCCCCATCTTCATCGCCATTCTGGGCACGGATGAAGGCAAGCTCGATGCGGTGGCGCACACGCTGATGGACAAGATGCGCAACATCAAGGGCCTGGCCGACATGGAGTACAGCCAGGAAGGCGCCAATCCTTCCACCACCGTGAAGATCAACAACGAACTGGCCAGCGACCTGGGCTTGTCGGTGCAGCAGATCGGCGCGGCCCTGCGTCCGTTCGTGGCGGGCGACACGGTCAGCCACTGGCTGGCGTCCGACGGGCAGAACTACGACGTCAACGTGCAGCTGCCGAAATCCGGCCGGCAAAAGGTGGCCGACCTGGCCGACCTGTCGCTGGCGTCGAGCAAACTCGATGCGAATGGCAAGCCGGTCATGATTCCGCTGCGCCAGGTGGTCGACTTCGTGCCGTCTTCCAGCCCGCAAGTGCTGAAGCGCCAGGCCTTGCAGCGCCGCGTCGCCATCTATGCGGGCACGCAGGGCCGCCCCGCCGGCGACGTCGACGCCGACGTGCAAAAGGCCATGCAGTCGATCGACCTGCCGCCCGGCGTGCGCTTTGACGTGGCCGGCAATGCGCAGCAGATGGCCGAAACCATGGGCGGCGCCATGATGGCGCTGGGCATCGCCGTGATCTTCATCTACCTGGTGCTGGCATCGCAGTTCGGCAGCTTTTTGCAGCCGATCGCCATCATGGTCTCGCTGCCGCTCTCCTTGATCGGCGTGCTGGCCGCCCTGCTCATCACGGGCAGTACCCTGAACATCTTCTCCGTGATCGGCTTCATCATGCTGATGGGCCTGGTGACCAAGAATGCGATTTTGCTGGTCGACTTCACCAACCAGCGCCAGCGCGAAGGCCTGGGGCAGTTCGAGGCGCTGATGGAAGCGGGCCAGGTACGCCTGCGCCCCATCCTGATGACGACGCTGGCGATGGTCTTCGGCATGCTGCCGATGGCCATCGGCATGGGCGACGGAGGTGAATCGCAGGCGCCAATGGGCCGCGCCGTCATCGGCGGCGTCATCACCTCGACCCTGCTGACCCTGGTGGTGGTGCCCGTCGCCTACACCTACCTCGACAGCCTGGGCAAGCGCGCCGCGCGTTTCTTTGGCGGCGGCGAGCATGCGCACGCCGATGCCGATGCCGCCAGCGCCACGCACTAAGCTTTTGACCGGTCGCCTTCACCGTCCCCGCATTGGCGGGGACGACGCGGCGGCTTCCTGAAGAGAGCTTCAGTTGACCAAAGCGGCCCCACTGGCTAGACTGTTCCCGTTATCAATGATATGGAGTGACTCGTGGGTGCTTGTTCCAGTGACAGTAGTCGATTGACCATCGGCGATCGGCCTTAGGCAAGACGCGCGCATTCCGCCCGCCCTGCCCATGGCAAGGTGCGGTTTTACCAGCGGCGATGTCCATTCGCCGCAATTCCTCCTCATCGTTCCACCGTTATCGTCTGCTGCCCCCTTTCGGGGCGAATTGACTTCGCCTTTGCACTCGCCTGTTCCTCCCCAGCCGGGAGAAATAATGGTGGTATTTGACTTTGCGCTGCGCGTTGCCGCGGCATTGACCCTGGGCGCCATGATCGGCGCCGAACGCCAGCTGCGCCAGCGCATGGCGGGCCTGCGCACGAACGCGCTGGTCTCCGTCGGCGCGTCGCTGTTCGTGATGGTTTCCGTGCTCGAAGGCGATAGCGCCGGCCATATGCGCATCGCCGCACAGGTGGTGTCGGGCATTGGATTCCTTGGCGCCGGCGTCATCATGCGCGAAGGCATGACGGTGCGCGGCCTGAACACGGCCGCCACCCTGTGGTGCTCGGCCGCCATCGGCATCCTGTGCGGCCTGGGCTTCGCGCTGGAAGCGGCCATCGGCACGGCCTTCGTGCTGATCGCCAACCTGGTGCTGCGCCAGCTGGCGCAGCGCATCAATACCCACGGCAGCGAGGCGGGCATCGAGACGGAAAGCATCTACCGCGTCACCGCCGTGTGCGAAGCGGAGCAGGAAGTCCAGGTGCGCAACCTGATGCTGCGCATGATCAGCGGCATGCCGGCCTTGATGCTGCAATCCTTGCACAGCGAAGACGCGGCGCAGGCCGGGCGCATCGAAGTACGCGCCGACCTGCTCACGCCCCTGTCCAGCCTGGGTTTGCTGGAGCAGATCGTCAGCCAGGTGAGCCTGGAAGGCAGCGTCTCGGCCGTGCGCTGGGCGCTGGTCAATAACGCGGAATTTGTCGCCGAAAGGGGAGTGTGATGATGAAAAAATTCTTTCACCGGTTTGCCAGGCGCGCGCCTGCCGTCGCCACCTACCGCCTGACCGTCACCTGCCCTGCGGCGCAGGCCGACCATGTGGTGCGCCTGCTGCTGGCCGAATTGCAGGGCGCTGGCCTCGCGCCGTCGCAGATCGTGCGCAGCTGGGACGAAGGCAAACGCGTCGTGCGCCTGATCGCCACGGTGCTGTGCCAGCTGGTGCAGCGCGCCGTGCTGGTGCGCTTCGTCAACCGCGCGGGCGCCTGGCCGCAGGTGCGGCAGGTGCGCTGGGAAGGCGTCGCGCCGTCACTCTGAGGCGGGCAGGCGCATGGTAAACAGCGCGCCGCCGCCGGGGCGGTTGCGCGCCTCGATGCTGCCGCCATACGCGTGCACGATGGCTTGCGACAGGGCCAGGCCCAGGCCAAAGCCGGGCGCCTCGCCCGCGCGCGCCTGGGCGCCCCGGTAAAAGCGCTCGAACAGATGCGGCAAGTCTTCCACGCCGATGCCCGGCCCCGCGTCGGCCACGCCGACGGTCGCCTGCGCGCCATCGCGCGCCACGCGCACCGTGATGACGGTATCTGGCGGCGAAAACTTCACGGCGTTATCCAGCAGATTGGCCAGCACCAGGTCCACCGGGCCGGCCGCCACGCGCGCGTGCACTGCCTCACTGTCATCGAAGACGATGCGGATGCCGCGCTGCGCCGCCGCCTTGTCCAGCCGCTGCGCCGCCGCCCGCACGAGCGGATTGAGCGCGATGGTTTCCACGGCATTGCGCTCCTGGCCCACGTCCAGGCGCGTGAGCATCAGGAGTTCTTCCACCAGGGTCGTCAGCCGCTGCACTTCATCGAGGCAGGACGCCAGCGCATCGACATACTCGGCCGACTCGCGCGGGCGGCGCAGGGTGATCTCGATTTCCGTGCGCAGCCGCGACAGGGGCGAACGCAATTCGTGCGAGGCGTCGGCCGTGAAGCGGCGCTGCGCGTCGTAGCCATGTTCCAGGCGGTCCAGCATGGCGTTCAGGGTATCGACCAGGCGGCCGATTTCGTCCGGCGTGCCCGGATGCGGCAGGCGCTGGTGCAGGCTGGCTTCGCCGATCGAGTGCGCCTGGTCCACCACGTCGTCGATGGCGCCCAGCACGCGGCGCGTGAGCATCTCGCCGGCCAGGCCCACGGCCGCCAGCAAGGCCAGCGCCATGGCGCCAAACAGCACGGTGGCGGCGGCCAGCACGTGGTTGGTGTCGTCGAGCGAACCGGCTACCTGCACCGCCAGGCCCGCGCCGGACGAGGGCACGGGAATCGAGACCATGCGCAGCGGCTCCTCGCCAAACTTCGGCAGGGTTTCAAAGACCGTCTCGCCGGCTGCCAGGCGCGCCAGCAGGGCCGGCGGCGCGGGCAGCTGCGCCGCTTCCAGGTTGCGGCTACGCGCCAGCACGCGGCCTTCGCCATCGATGATCTGCACCAGGCGGTCGAGCCGCATCAGCGATGGCGGCGCCAGGCCCGGCGCCACCTCGTGCACCTGCACCGGCTGGCGCGGCGCGGCCGGCAGCATGGCCATTTCCGTCTCGCCCAGCGCCAGCAGGGCCGCATCAAGCTGGCCATGCACGGCGCGCGACAGGCCCCAGTAGCCGGCCAGGGCGGTGCAGGCGACGATGGCGAGGATCACCGCCAGGTGCACCAGCAGCAAGCGCTTGCGAAAGCTAGCCACCGTTGTTTTCCGCCAGGCGGAAGCCCCGTCCGCGCACCGTGTGTATCAGCTGCGGCAAGCCCGCCGCATCGACCTTGCCGCGCAGGTTGCGCACGTGGACGTCGATCAGGTTATCGATGCCGATCAGGTCCGCCTGCCAGATCTGCTCGGCCAGACGCGCGCGGCTCACCACTTCGCCAGCCTGGCGCAGCAGGATCAACAGAATCGCGTATTCCTTGGGCGTGAGCACCAGCGGCGCGCCGCCGCGCGTCACCTGGTGGCTGACGGGGTCGAGCGTCAAATCGGCCAGTGCCAGTACCAGCGGACGGCTGATGTCGGAGCGGCGCAGCAGGGCGCGGATGCGCGCCAGCAGCTCCTCGAATTCAAACGGTTTGGTGAGGTAATCGTCGGCGCCCGTGTTCAGGCCCGCCACCCTGTCGGCCGTGGCGTCGCGCGCGGTGAGCATCAGCACCGGTGTCTGGATGGCGCGCGCGCGCAAGTCGCGGCAAAAGTCGATGCCCTGCTTGCCCGGCAACATCCAGTCCAGCACGATCACGTCGTAGTCGACGGCATAGCTTTCCTCCTCGCCCTCTTCCGCGCTGTGCGCCACGTCGACCACAAAGCCTTCTTCCTGCAAGCCACGGGCCAGCAGGCGCGCCGCCTTTCGGTCGTCTTCCACCAGGAGGATTCTCATGCCTGCCCTTCGCATTTGTATCTATTTTGCCGTGTTCCCATGCCGGCATTTTACCGCGCCGCAGCGTGCGAGCACCGAACCTGAAGAATGATTCAGGCGTTCTTGGGCGCTTCTTCAGGAGCACCTTGCTATGCTTTTCCGGCGCTGTAGTGGCACCGCTCTCCTGCCGCCGCCAGCGCCCCCCCTGACCGCCCGCCTGGGCATGGCATCCACGCATGCCCCCTCACCACCAACAACAAGGAAACACGGGATGAACACGACCACCCCCAACGCCCTGGGCGCCTGCTGCGCGCTCGCCGTGGCCATCAGCTGCTCGGCCCTGGCCGGCTGCGCCAAACCGACCGCGGCGGCCACGCCATCAGCGTCTGCCCAGGCACGCCACCTGGACGACGGCAGCATCGCCGTCGACAAGATGTCGCCGCTGCGCCAGCGCCTGCAGATCGCGCCCGCGCTGGAGCAGGACATCGCCACGCAGACGCAGGCGCCGGGCAGCATCGAAGCGATGCCGGAAAAGCTGGTGAAAATCACGCCGCCCCTGGCCGGGCGCATCACGCGCTTGCAGCGCGCACTGGGCGACAGCGTGAAAGCGGGCGAACCGCTGTTCACGCTCGATTCGGCGGAACTGAGTGCCGCCTACGCGGACGACAGCAAGGCCAGGTCGGCCCTGCTGCAGGCGCGCCAGGAACTCGAGCGGCAGAAAACCCTGTTCGAGGCGCAGATCGCCGCGCGCAAGGAATACGAGGCGGCGCAAACGGCATTCGAGCAAGCCCACAGCGATGCGCAAGCCAGCGCCGACAAGCTGGCGCAGTACGGCGCCGGCGTGAGCGGGACCCGCCGCGCCCGCCGCGATTATGTGCTGCGCTCGCCCATCGCCGGCACCGTGATCGCCATGGACGGCGCCCAGGGCGGCTACTGGAACGATATCAACGCCCCCGTCATGACGGTGGCCGACCTGTCCACCGTGTGGCTGTCGGCCAACGTGGCCGAGCGCGACCTGGCGCAGCTGGCGGTGGGACAAAAGGCCAGCATCGCGGTCGATGCCTGGCCGGGCAAAAGCTTCGACGGCAAGGTGGCCTACGTGGGCGCCGTGCTTGATGCGGAGACGCGCACGGTGAAGGTAAGAGTGGCCATCGACAACCGGGCCGGCACCTTCAAGCCGGGCATGTTTGCCCATGCGGGCTTTGCCGGCGCCCCGCGCCGCGCCATCCTCGTGCCGGCGGCGGCCGTGCTGCAAAGCGGGCTGTCGACGCGCGTGATGGTGGAAAAAAGCCCGCTGCTGTTCGCGCCGCGCACGGTGGAAGTGGGCGCCAGCCATGGCGGGCAGGTGGAAATCGTCTCCGGCCTGAAAGCCGGTGAACGCATCGTCGTCAAGGAAGGAGTGCTGCTCAATGATTGACCGTTTCATCGCCACCTGCTGCCAGCGGCGCGGCATCGTCTGGCTGGTCCTGCTGTTCGTCACCGCCTACGGCGTCTACAGCTGGAAACAGCTGCCCATCGAGGCGTATCCCGACATCGCCGACGTCACCTCGCAGATCGTCACGCAGGTGCCGGGCCTGGGCGCCGAGGAAATCGAGCAGCAGATCACCATCCCGCTCGAACGCGCCCTGCTGGGCACACCGGGCATGCATGTGCTGCGCACGCGCAGCCTGTTCGCGCTGTCCTTGATCACGGTGGTGTTCGAAGATGGCAGCGACGGCTACTTCACGCGCGAGCGGCTGCAGGAGCGCCTCGCCAGCGTGAATCTGCCGTACGACGCCAAGCCGGGGCTCGATCCGTACACGTCGCCGACGGGCGAGATCTACCGCTACACGCTGGAGTCGAAAACGCGCAGCCTACGCGAACTGTCCGAGCTGCAGTTCTGGACCGTGATCCCCCGCCTGCAGCAGGTGCGCGGCGTGGCGGACGTGAGCAATTTCGGCGGCCTGACGACACAATTCATGCTGGAACTCGATCCCGCAAAACTCGACAGCTACGGCTTCTCGCTGGCACAGGTCAAGGATGCCATCAACGCCAACAACATCAGCGGCGGCGGCAGCGTGATCGACCGCGGCCAGCAATCGTACGTGGTGCGCGGCGTCGGCTTGCTGCATACCCTCGACGACATGGGCAACGTCGTCGTCAGCAGCAAGGACGGCGTGCCCGTGCTGGTGAAGGACCTGGGCAAGCTCGCGTACGGCAACGTCGAGCGGCGCGGCATCCTCGGCAAGGACAACAATCCCGACACCATCGAAGGCATCACCCTGCTGCTGAAGGATTTCAACCCGTCCGCAGCGCTGGCGGGCATCCATGCGGCCGTGGACGATCTGAATGCCAACGTGCTGCCGAAGGATGTGCAGGTCGTGCCCTATCTGGACCGCAGTTCGCTGATCGACGCCACCCTGCACACGGTCAGTTATACCTTGGGCGAAGGCATGCTGCTCGTCGCCCTGGTGCTGCTGCTGTTCCTGGGCAGCCCGCGCGCGGCCGCCATCGTCGCGCTGACGATTCCGCTGGCCCTGCTGATCGCCTTCATCTTCATGCACCATTTCAAGATTCCCGCCAACCTGCTGTCCCTGGGCGCGATCGACTTCGGCATCCTTGTCGACGGTTCCGTGGTGGTGCTGGAAAACATACTGCGCCGCCGTGAACGCGAGCAGGAACGGCCGCTCTCCCTGCAGGACGCCATCGGCGCCACCTTGCAAGTGGCGCACCCCATCATGTTCGGCATGGCCGTCATCATCGCCGCCTACCTGCCCCTGTTCGCCTTCCAGCGCATCGAATACAAGCTGTTTTCGCCGATGGCGTATGCGGTGGGCGCGGCGCTGGTGGGCGCGCTGGTGGTGGCGCTGGTGCTGATACCTGGCCTGGCCTGGCTGGCCTTCCGCCAGCCGCGCCGCATGCCGCATAACCGCGTGCTGGAAAAACTCACCGCCGCGTATGGCCGCTTCCTCGAGCGCATGGTGGGCGGGAAACGCTGGGTGGCGATGGTGTGCGCAGGATCGCTCGCTGCGCTTGCCATCCTGGGCGCCGGCATCGGCCGCGACTTCCTGCCCTACCTCGATGAAGGTTCGCTGTGGCTGCAGGTGCAGATGCCGCCCGGGATCACCCTGGACAAGGCGTCCGAAATGGCCAGCGAATTGCGCCGCGCCGCGCTGGAATTTCCGGAAGTGTCGACCATCGTCACGCAGACGGGGCGCAACGACGATGGCACCGATTACTGGACACCGTCGCACATCGAAGCCAGCGTGGGCCTGCATCCGTACAAAAGCTGGAAGTCTGGCATGAGCAAGCAGCAGCTGATCGCCAAAATGAACGAGCGCTTCGCCCGCATGCCCGGTTTCACGGTGGCCTTCATGCAGCCGATGATCGACGGCGTGCAGGATAAATTGTCGGGCGCGCACAGCGACCTGACGGTGAAAATCTTCG